>ENA-OQAS01000073-OQAS01000073.1-human-gut-metagenome-genome-assembly--contig:-NODE-73-length-49692-cov-10.004741_pt1 | contig 49692 bp, 69 predicted proteins | sample MGYA00242733_ERZ504523 | MGnify/ENA primary metagenome ERZ504523 (study PRJEB26092, sample SAMD00036239) | human gut metagenome | host: Homo sapiens | study: EMG produced TPA metagenomics assembly of...
TGCAGGCCGAGATCGAGCAGCTTATCTCCGAGAAAGACGGCCTGTATAACACCTATCACGAACAGAAACAGCGGTTCAAGGAGTTGCAGACCGTCAAGCGGAACATCGACCAGATTTTGCGCCGGGACGAGCCGCACCGCAGAAAGGAGCAGAGCCATGAGCGATAACCTGCCCCACATGGACTACCGCCAGCACCGGCGGGCGCGGCGGCTGGTACATGAGTGCTGTAACTACGATGAGGGGAACTGCCTGCTATTGGACGACGGGGAGCCTTGCGTGTGCGTCCAGAGCATTTCCTTTTCCCTCATGTGCCACTGGTTCCGTGTGGCTGTCCTGCCCCTTGACGGGGAGCTGGCCGCAGCCCTCTTGTGCCGGGGAAGCCGGAAACGGTGTGCCGTCTGCGGGGCGGCCTTTGTCCCCAAATCCAACCGGGGAAAATACTGCCCCGACTGCGCCGGGCGCATGAAGAAAATCAAAGCCGCCGAGAGAAAGCGGAAACAAAGGCAGAGATGTCACGCTTTAGAGCCTTTCAAACCCGCATAAATCAAGGCTTTTTTCGTGGGTGTCAAAGGGTACGCGATACATTTATCCTTTTCCCCCGGAAACGGCGTTTTAATGCGTGACAATACGCCAAAATCAACCCGAACACAGGGAGGTGATCCTATCGCTGATTATATCAGGGCAGACACGCGGCTGCCCGCCTATCTGCCGTATCCCCGTTTCCTGCTGAAAATGGAGATTTCACAGACCGCCAAGCTGCTGTATTCGCTGCTGTTAGACCGTTCCACCCTCTCCCAGAAAAACAAGTGGCTGGACGACGAGGGCAGGATTTATATTATCTATCCCATCGCGGAGATAGCAGAAATACTGGATAAAGGCAGCACCACCATCAAGGGGGCGCTTAATGAACTGGACACGGCGGGGCTGTTGGAACGGGAACGGGGCGGCTTCTCCGCACCGAACCGGCTTTATGTCAAAGTACCGCCAGTGCCACAGGTACAGTTTTCAGACCAACTGATGGCCGGAAGTCCGCCCCTCATAGAGCCGGAAAACCGTCCTACTGATGGTCAGAAAACCGACCTTATGATGGTCGGAAAACCGTCCCCTAACCAAACTACTATAAACAACCTTACAGAGAGCCAAACAAAGGGAGTGAGTGGGGGGCCGTCCGCGCCCTATGGCCGATATGGAAATATTTTTCTGTCACAGACCGAATACGACGAGTTGCAGGCAGAGTACCCTGACAGGCTGGAACGGTTCATCGAGGAAATGAGCCGCTACCTTGCCGCCAACGGGAAAAGCTACCAGAACTATGCCGCCGCCCTGCGGATATGGGCGGGGAACGACAAAAAGGAAGCCCCTAAAAAGGGCATACCAGACTACTCATGCAAGGAGGGCGAGAGTTTATGAAGAATGAAATCAACGCGGTTTTGGAGAATATGACGACCACCATCCGGAGCCGGAGGACTACACCGGCGAGGACGGTTTACTGTACTGCGGCAAGTGCCGCAAGCCGAAAGAAGCCTATTTTGCGCCGGATAAGGCCGCTATCTTCGGGCGCGACCGCCACCCGGCAGAGTGCGACTGCCAGAGAACCGCCCGCGAGGAACGGGAAGCCGCCGAAAAGCGGCGCAGACACCTTGACACCGTGGAAGAACTGAAACGCCGGGGCTTTACCGACCCCACCATGCGGGACTGGACTTCGAGAACGACAACGGCAGGAACCCGCAGACCGGGCTTGCCCGCCGGTATGTGGAGCATTGGGAAGATATGCGGACAGACAATATCGGCTGCCTGTTCTGGGGCGGCGTAGGCACCGGCAAAAGCTACCTTGCAGGCTGTATCGCAAACGCCCTCATGGAGAAAGAAATCCCCGTCCGCATGACGAACTTTGCTCTTATCCTCAATGACCTTGCCGCCAGCTTTGAGGGGCGCAACGAGTACATTTCCCGCCTTTGTCGTTATCCGCTGCTGATCCTTGACGACTTCGGCATGGAACGCGGGACGGAATACGGGCTGGAACAGGTGTTCAATGTGATTGACAGCCGTTACCGCAGCGGCAAGCCGCTGATCGTCACGACCAACCTTACGCTGGACGACCTGCACAACCCGGAGGACACCGCCCATTCCCGGATTTATGACCGCCTGCTTTCCATGTGCGTCCCGGTACGCTTTACCGGCGACAACTTCCGGCAGGAAACCGCCAAGCGGAAAATGGAGAGCATGAAGAAACTGATTACCGACTGAAAGGAGTATTTGCCTATGGCAGATAACAAGCAGCACGACACCCGCACCACCCGCCGCCCTGACTGTGTGACGGAAATCCGCATGGGCAATTCCGTCCTTGTCGTGTCCGGCTATTTCAAGAAAGACACCACAACCACAGCCGCCGACAAAATGGCGCGGGTACTGGAAGCGGAAGCCGCTGCTACACAGGAGCCGACTTATCCGGCGTGAACCGGGGCATGGAAAAGCGGCCATGCCAGGGAGCATGACCGCTGGAACGAAAATCGGAAGTGCTTTAGCAATTCTTAATCTCATTCTCTATAAAATAATTTGCAATTTCAAAGGCTTTTATTCTTCTCTTTGCCAATGTGATTTGTGATTTATAACGCTCGGAATTATCCTTTGATTCAAATGTTTTTACTGTTTCTCTTAGCTTGTGCAGAGTTGAATCAATTTGCCTTTTGGCCGCGGTTAATTCATCTATTGTATACTTCATGTTTTCTCCTTTAACTTCTGATTTTTTTGTTAAATCAGAGTATACCACGGAGTTATGAACTTTTCTACTGCAAATATGGGACGACAACCCATACCATAAAAATCGGAAAATTGAAAAGCTGTAAAGAAGCAAATTTAACGCTTTTGCCGCTGTACAGCCCCCGCCGTTCCGTGGTACAATGAAACCACGGAATAGTGGGGCTGGCTGTCGGAAACGGAGGATTTTATGTTAAGACAAGCCACCCAAAACCTCATTACCGCCCTTTATCCGAGATTGTCCCACGAGGATGAATTGCAAGGCGAGAGTAATTCCATATCGAACCAAAAAAGGATACTCGAAACCTACGCAAAACAGAACGGCTTTACCAATCTGCGCTGGTACACCGACGACGGTTTTTCCGGCGCGAACTTCCAGCGGCCCGGATTTCAAGCCATGCTTGCGGACATTGAAGCCGGGAAAGTGGGTACGGTCATCGTCAAGGACATGAGCCGGTTAGGGCGAAACTACTTGCAGGTAGGGTTTTACACGGAAATGCTGTTCCCTCAAAAGGGTGTGCGTTTTATCGCTGTCAACGATAATGTGGACAGTGCCAGCGAGGGCATGGACAACGATTTTACCCCGCTGCGAAATCTGTTCAATGAATGGCTGGTGAGAGATACGAGCAAGAAAATCAAGGCAGTGAAAAAGTCAAAAGGCATGAGCGGCAAGCCTGTTACCAGCAAGCCGGTTTACGGCTATGTGATGGACGAGGACGAGAATTTTATTATAGACGAGGAAGCCGCCCCGGTGGTGCAGCAGATTTACCAGCTTTGCCTTGCCGGGAACGGCCCGACCAAGATTGCCCGTATGCTGACGGAGCAGCAAATCCCCACGCCGGGGACGCTGGAATATCAGCGGACAGGCAGCACCCGCCGTTATCACCCAGGCTATGAGTGCAAATGGGCGACCAACACCGTCGTTCATATCCTCGAAAACCGAGAGTACACCGGATGTCTGGTGAACTTCAAAACGGAAAAGCCTTCTTATAAGGTCAAGCACAGCATAGAGAACCCCGTCGAGAAGCAGGCCATTTTCGAGAACCACCATGAGCCGATCATCGACAAGGAAACATGGGAACGGGTGCAGGAGTTACGCAAACAGCGCAAACGCCCGAACCGCTACGATGAAGTGGGGCTGTTCTCCGGGATTTTGTTCTGCGCCGACTGCGGCCATGTGCTGTATCAGCAGCGGTATCAGAACAAAGACCGCAAACAGGACTGCTACATCTGCGGCAGCTACAAGAAGCGCACCCGCAACTGTACGGCGCACTTTATCCGCACCGATCTGTTGACCGCTGGTGTCCTGGCAAATCTCCGGCAAGTGACCGAATACGCAGCCAAGCATGAGAGCCGGTTTGTGAAACTACTTGTCCAGCAGAACGAGATCGGCGGCAAGCGAAAGACCGCCGCAGCCATCAAGCAGCTTGAACAGGCGCAGGAACGCATTTCTGAAATCAGCCGCATTATCAAGCGGCTGTATGAGGACAATGTAAACGGCAAAATCAGCGATGAGCGTTTCATGGAACTGTCGGCTGACTACGAAGCCGAGCAAGCGGAGCTGAAAAAGAGAGCCGCCGCCCTGCAAGCCGAACTGGACAAGTCACAGGCAGCTACCGTCAACGCCGAGAAATTTATGGGCATTGTCCGCAAGCACCTTGCCTTTGAAGAACTGACCCCCACTCTCTTGCGGGAAATGATCGAGAAAATTGTGGTGCATGAGTGCAGCTATGATGAGAACGGCACCCGCAGGCAGGACATTGAGATTTATTACAGCTTTGTCGGCAAGATTGACTTGCCCGAATAACCGCCCGACCTATCCGACACAATGGCCAAGTGTCGGATAGGAACGGCAAAATTTTTTGCACTTCTATTGCTTCTTTATCACACATAAGCAAATGTTCATTAGTTGTATATGTGTAGTACCGACATTTATTTTAAGGTTAAAATATGCAGAATACGGTAATATTTTAAATATATGTTTAGTAATGGCATTGGATTTATTTTTAACAATACTATTTGTCATACTCATTCGTTTGCTAATAGCGGAAAGTTTCTCACAACCTATTCAATAATATCATCTAATGGTTGGTGGGAAAATATTCTTAATATTGCATGAAAATGATGATTGCATTAAAAACAGACTGATAATCTGTCAGTCTGTTTTTGTATGAATGTTATTGCTATTTTGTAGCGGAGAACTCGTTCGCCCGCTTTGATGAAATGATTTGTTTTACTAAAATGTTTTGATGTAATGAAAGTTGTGTATTATCCGTAGCGGTATTTATAAATATTCTTTACTTACGAACTCGGTTGTGTGGCGGTTTTACTGCACATTTTGCCGTCAACATCTGTGTAGTATTCGCCTTTGAGCAGAATTTGCGAAATCGGAACGATTTCGTAGCCCTCGGACTTGATTGCCTCGATTACCGTCGGCAATGCTTCGGGGGTATTTTTTGCACCGTTATGCATCAATATAATACTGCCGTTCCTGATTTTTTTCATAATATTCTGCTTTATCTGCTCGGGAGTAGGATCTTTCCAGTCGAGCGAATCGACATCCCATTGCACGCAATACATATTACAGCCGTTGACCGACTTTACAACATCATTGTTGTAATCGCCGTAGGGGGCACGGAACAGGGTGGGAGTTTTGCCCGTAAGTTCCTTGATTTTTTCGTTGCAGGACTGAATCTGACCGACCATATCGGACGATGACATTTGCGTCATATGCGGATGGGTGTTGCTGTGATTTCCCACATCGTGACCGTGCTTTGCAATATCTTTTACGCTGTCGGGATAATTCTTAACCCAGTCGCCCACAAGGAAAAATGTTGATTTCACCTTGTATTTGTCGAGAATTTCAAGCAGATGCTCGGTCTGTTCATTGCCCCATGCCGCATCAAACGACAGGGCAACCTGCTTTTTGTCCGTGTCAACATAGTAAATGGGAATTTCACGCTGAGCAGCCGCACTCTGAACGGCTCGAACGGTTGATGTGACTGCAATTGCCCCTGCAAGCACTCCGATTAAAAGACAGAATCCGATTGATATTAGATTTCGTTTTGTTATGATATACAAACGCATAAAATCCCCTCCATACCAAATTTATATGAAGGGGATTTTTATTTATTCATATTTTGTTTTAATTAGGTGCGTTCATTGGGCGATAGCAGTCAAGTTAACCCTCAACATGCCATTCAATGCCGTCTTTTGTGTCCTTGACAACAACTTTCATCTCTTTAAGCTTGTCACGGATAGCGTCGGCTGTCGCCCAATCCTTTTCGGCACGGGCTTTTGTACGCTGTGCAATAAGCTCCTCAACTTTCTTGGCAAAGTCATCGTCAGCGTCCGCTTTGTTGCTTTCGGGAACTTTTGTAAGGTCGAGTGAAAGCACCTTGTCAAATTCGCCGATTACATAAAGCTTTGTTGCATCGTCTGCGTCAGCCTTGAGAACATCATAAACGCAGGTGAGAGCAAGAGAAGTGTTGAGGTCATTGTCGAGTGCCTCGCTAAATCCCTTTGTAAGCTCCTCAGCCTTTGCCATATCAGGCTCACCGTCCCTTGAAAGAGCGGAAATTCTCTTTATAAGCTTGTTGTAGGCTGTGGCTGTGTTGTCAAGGTTGTCATATGAGAATGTGAGCGGCTTGCGGTAGTGGCTCTGGAGGCAGAACATTCTGTAAACAAGCGGATTATAGCCCTTTTCTTCAAGAAGTGAAACTGTAAGGAAACCGCCCTTTGACTTGCTCATCTTGCCTCTTGCATCGTTGAGGTGAAGTACATGGAACCAGTACGGACACCACTTGTGACCGAGAAAAGCCTCGCTCTGTGCAATTTCGTTTGTGTGATGGGGGAAAGCATTGTCAATGCCGCCACAGTGAATGTCAAGATATTCACCGCAATGCTTATAGCTGATGCATGAGCATTCGATGTGCCAGCCCGGATAACCTACGCCCCACGGACTGTCCCACTTGAGCTCCTGTGAATCAAACTTTGACTTTGTGAACCAGAGAACAAAGTCAGCCTTGTTACGCTTGTTTTCATCCTCTTCAACGCTGTCACGAACACCGACAGCAAGGTCATCCTCATTCATATTGCCGAAAACATAATAGCTGTCGAGCTTTGAAGTGTCAAAGTAAACATTGCCGCCTGCAATGTAGCATAGCCCTTTTCAAGCAGAACGGAAATCATATTAATAAAATCGTCAATGCAGTTTGTTGCAGGCTCTACAACATCGGGACGCTTGATGTTGAGCTTTTCGCAGTCGGCAAAAAATGCGTCTGTGTAGAACTTTGCAATCTCCATAACAGTTTTATGCTCACGCTTTGCGCCTGAAAGCATCTTATCCTCGCCTGTGTCGGCATCGCTTGAAAGATGACCTACATCTGTGATGTTCATTACACGGTTTACATCATAACCCGAAAAACGAAGATACTTTTCAAGAACATCTTCCATAATATAGGTGCGAAGATTGCCAATGTGGGCATAGTGATAAACAGTAGGACCGCAGGTGTACATATTAACCTTGCCGGGTGTGTGCGGTACAAATTCCTGCTTTGTCTGTCCGAGAGAATTATATAAAATCATTTGCTATTCCTCACTTTTTACATTTTCCTTTTTCAGCTCATCAAGCTGTTTTTGAAGTTCAAAAATTTTATGCTCAAGATTGCACAATGCAAGTGCAACCGGATCTGATACATGAATCTGGTCAAGGGTTTCACTGCGAACACCGTTGACTTTTACTACTCTTGCCGGAACGCCGACAGCCGTTGCATTCGGCGGAACTTCGCTTAAAACAACCGCACCTGCGGCAATTCTTGCGTTGTCACCAACCTTGAACGGACCGAGAACCTTTGCACCCGAGCCGACAAGCACATTGTTGCCGAGTGTGGGGTGTCTTTTTCCCGTTTCTTTGCCTGTTCCTCCGAGAGTAACATTCTGATAAATGGTGCAGTTGTCTCCTATTATTGTAGTTTCGCCTATGACAACGCCCATTCCGTGATCTATAAACAGTCCCTTGCCGATAGTTGCACCCGGGTGAATCTCAATTCCCGTCTTGTGACGACTGCGTTGAGAAATCCACCTTGCAAGAAACTTGAGGTTGTGTCGCAAACACCAGTTGGCTTTTCGGTGAGAACGCACCGCCTTGAAACCCGAGTAGAGAAAAAACACCTCTGCTCTGCTCCTTGCGGCAGGATCACGCTCCATAACCGCATCAATATCCGCTTTCAGGGTTTTAAACACGCAATCACCCTCCTGTCAAGACCGTGAGAGTATGTTCTCAGGTCTGAGAAATAAACTGTCTGTTTTGAATTATATATACAACGCCCGAAATGATTGTGAATACAACCGAAATCCAGATGAGAATTTCTCCCACCACAAAGAAAATCGGTTCAAATGTTGCCGTGTTTATAAAATTAAGTCCGACTTCGGGCAGTTCAAGCACGATTTGCATTGCAATTACTGCAATTATAGCAATCATCTGTGAAACCGTCTTTGCTTTGCCCCACATATTAGCGGCGACAACCTTGCCTTTTGAGGCGGCAATCAGCCGTATTGAGGTGACGGAAAATTCACGGAAAAGCACGATTATGACCGCAACGCAGTCACATATTCCAAGCTGTACAAAGCACAGCAATGCGGCAAGCACAAGAATTTTGTCTGCAAGCGGATCAGCAAATTTTCCGAAGTCTGTAACAAGACCGTTTTTTCTTGCAATTTTTCCGTCAAACATATCTGTGAGTGACGCCGCAATAAAAATAATCAGGGCAACGGCATTGTTGAGCGGAAAGTTTGCAAGCAATGCCACCACAAAGAACGGAACAAGAATTATTCGTCCTACTGTCAGTTTATTTGGTAAGTTCATTTTATGTGCCTTTCAAAGTTAAATATTATGAAATTGCTGAGTCTTTTAGCCACTTAGTCGATTTTGCCGACAAATTCGCCTACAGGATCGCAGCCTGTGTAATCGGTTACACGCACCTTGACAAAATCTCCTGCCTTTGGCTTTTCACCGTTACAGGTGAAGAATACACAGCCGTCAACCTCGGGGGCGTCGGCATAGCTTCTGCCGAAGAAACATTCGGCAAGTTTGTCAAAGCCTTCAACAAGAACTTCAATCTCTTTGCCAACAAGGCTTTCGCAGTATTCAGCCATAACCTGCTGTTGATGCTCCATAATAATATCGGCACGCTTCTGCTTGATTTCTTCGTCAATCTGGTCGGGCATTTCAGCTGCCTTTGTATCCTCCTCGGGAGAGTAGGCAAAACAGCCGAGTCGCTGAAACTTCATATCGGCGGCAAACTCTGCAAGCTCATTGAACTGCTCCTCGGTTTCACCCGGGAAACCTGTAATAAAGGTTGAGCGGAAGATTACATTCGGAATTTTATCCTTAATCTTGTTCATGAGTGCAGTGAGGCTTTCTCTGTCGCCGTGACGATTCATTCTGCGAAGAACATCCCCGTCACAATGCTGGAGTGGAATATCCATATATTTTACAATCTTATCTTCACTTGCAATTGTGTCAATAAGCTCGTCTGTAATTCTGTCGGGATAGCAGTAGAGAACCCTTATCCATTTAAAGCCGTCAATCCTACAAAGTCTTCTGAGAAGCTCTGCAAGCATCGGCTTGCCGTATTTATCCTCACCGAAACGAGTTGTGTCCTGAGCAATGACATTGAGTTCCTTGACTCCACGCTCAGCAAGACCTTCCGCCTCTTTTACAACATCTTCAATATCTCTGCTGCGGAATCTTCCTCGAATCATCGGGATTGCACAGTAGGAACAACGGTTGTCGCAACCCTCGGCAATCTTGAGATAAGCGGTGTAGGGGGGAGTTGAAAGAATTCTTCCGCCCTCAAGCGGCAGACAAACCTTGTCTGGGAAGCTTTCGCACTTCTGTCCGTCAAGTGTTTCCAAAACGATGTCTGCGATAGTTTCGTTAGCACCGATTCCGATAACCGAGTCAACCTCGTAAAGCTGTTCGGAAATTTGACTTATATCTTTGAGCAAGACAGCCTGTTACGATGATTGCCTTGATTTTGCCCTCGTCCTTGAGCTTGCCGAGTTCAATAATTTCGTTAATGCTTTCTTGCTTTGCACTTTCGATAAATCCGCAGGTGTTTACAATTACTGCGTCCGCATCTGCCGGATCGTTCACAATAATAAATCCTCTGTTCTTGAGTGTGTACAAAAGCATCTCAGCGTCAACCTGATTTTTTGCACAGCCGAGTGATACAATGCCTACTTTATAATTCATAATCAGTCTTCCTCTGTGTATTCTCTGAGGACGGTCTTAATGTCATCCCATCCGTATCCGAGCCTTTGCAGAGCGGCAACGGCTCTTCGCCTTATTTTTTCATCATTTATGTTTTTATATTTTCTGTCGATAACCGCCCTTATTCCGTCACACGGATCAAAGTCGATTTCTTCGATAATCTCTTCTGCAAGTTCACGGTCAATTCCCTTTTGAACAAGCTGTCTTACCGCACCTCTCGGAGCATTATGTTTTGAAAACAAAAGCTGTTCGGCATATCGTCTTGCAAAGTTTTCGTCATTTACAAGACCGAGTTCTTCCATTCGTTCAACAGCCTTTTCCGCCGATTCCTCGTCACAGGTGCGTTTGATTTTGTCGGTGAGTTCTTTTTTTGAGTGGTCACGATAGGAAATAAGCCACAAAGCCTTTTCCTTTGCACGGCGCTCATTGCTTAGCCTGATAATCTCGTGCAGATCCTCGTCATCAATTTCTCTGCCGACATCAAATCGGTTTTCAATAACTGTGCGCGCGTCAAGATTCATAACATATTCGCCGTCAATATAGAGCGCACACATCGCCTTTCTTCGTGGTTCAACTGCGGTTATAAGCATCAGTCGTCAACCAGAACATCAATTTTTGCACCGCTCTTTTTCTCTGTCTTATCCGCAGAATCAGGCTTGATTTCTTGGTTTGCAGACGGAACTTCGGTAATTTTTACCTTTGGAGCAGGCTTTTTGCGTTCATAAAGCTTGTCAATATTTTCCCAGAGTTTCTTCTCAATTTCAGCAGCAAGCTCCTTGTCGGTTTTGAGAAGTTCCTTGACCTTGTCACGCCCCTGTCCGAGTCGTCTGCCGTCATAGCTGAACCATGCTCCTGCTTTTTGAACAACCTCAGCCTTTACGGCAAGGTCAAGAAGTTCGCCCTCACGGGAAATGCCTTCACCGTACATAATATCAAATTCAGCTTCACGGAACGGAGGAGCAATTTTGTTTTTTACAACCTTTGCTCTTGTGTGTGAACCGACCATTTCACCGCCTGATTTAAGGGTTTCAACTCTTCTTATATCAATACGAACGGAGCTGTAGAACTTGAGCGCACGACCGCCGGTTGTTACTTCGGGGTTGCCGTAAACAACACCGACTTTTTCACGCAACTGGTTGATGAAGATTGCAACGCAGTTTGATTTTGAAATTGCGCCTGCGAGTTTACGCAGTGCCTGTGACATAAGTCTTGCGTGCAGACCTACATGGCTGTCACCCATTTCGCCCTCAATTTCAGCCTTTGGAACAAGAGCGGCAACGGAGTCGATTACGATAACATCAATCGCACCGCTTCGGATGAGCGCCTCTGCAATTTCAAGAGCGTCTTCACCTGTGTCGGGCTGTGAAACGAGGAGTGAATCAACATCAACACCGAGAGCCGCCGCATATGTCGGATCAAGTGCATGCTCAACATCAATAAATGCAACATTGCCGCCGTTTTTCTGTCCCTCTGCAATGCAGTGGAGCGAAAGTGTTGTTTTACCCGAAGATTCAGGTCCGTAAATTTCAACAATTCTTCCGCGGGGAAGTCCGCCGATTCCGAGTGCAATATCAAGCGAAAGCGAACCTGTTGAGATGTGTTCAATGTTCATATGTTTATTTTCGCCAAGACGCATTACAGCACCCTTGCCGAACTGTTTTTCGATTTGTGTGAGCGCAGTTTCAAGCGCTTTGTTTTTATCTACTGCCATTTTATATACCTCCGTACTCCGCAAAGGGAGCTGATGTTTTTCGGTCTGTAACATAACCGTCACTTCAACGGCGGTTATGTCCGCACTAAGATTATAAAATATGTGAGGGGAAAATGCAATATTTGGCGGTAATTTTATCGAACAAAATTTCTAAAATCAGAGCAAAGTCCCAATAATCGCCCTCTGCACACCGCCAAAGTCGAGCGAAATTTTAAAATCCGAAAAGCCTTTGTCAGTCATAAGTGCCTTTACTGCGTCAGCCTGATTTTCTCCGAGTTCAAATGCAAGCGCACCGCCTTTTTTGAGTTTTCTGCTCCAACGGCTCACTATTTCACGGTAAAAATCGTAACCGTCCTCGCCGCCGTCAAGTGCAAGTCTTGGTTCAAGCCGAACTTCTTTTTGAAGTGTTTCTATGTCGGCTGATTTTATATAAGGCGGATTTGAAACAATGAGGTCAAGCTCACCGTCTGCAAATGTTTCGCAGATTTCGAGAGCGTCAGCCATAACAGGCTTTACTGATGAATTGTTTTCTTTTACATTTGTTTCAAGATATGAAAAAGCGGTTTCGTCAATTTCAACTGCCATAACTTTTGCACCCGAAATTTTATCAAGTGCAACGGCAATTGCACCGCTGCCCGAACAGAGGTCAACCGTCTTTTTGTCGGTTCTGTTTTTGAGAAAATCAATGCAGAGATTGACAACCACTTCCGTGTCATCACGGGGTATAAGCACACCTCTGCCAACCTTAAAATCGAATCCCATAAAGCTCCATTCGCCGAGAATATACTGCAACGCTCGCCTGAAATTCGTTTTTCTATGAAATTTAAAAAGTTATGTGAACAGTTTTCATCGCTTTATCAGTTTTGTGTATGATAAAGCCGACTCTGTCAAGCGAAAAAGCCTTTTGTAAAAGACTTTGCGCCTCAAATTTTGAATTTTCAATATTATTATTCTCAAGCAGTTTAAGTCCGCTTTGATAAATTTCGTTTACAGTCATTACTTGCTTACAATGTCCGAGCCGTCCTCGGGGATAACAGCCTTGATAGCCTCGATTGCAACTTCAATCATAGTGTCGTCAGGCTCTTTTGTTGTGATTCTCTGCGCCCAAAGTCCGGGAGCGGCAATGATTCTTGTTGCGGCATTGTCGTGCTTACCGCAGATTTTGATAAGCTCGTAACCGATTCCGCATGAAACGGGGAGAAGAAGAATCTTGAATACAGGTCTTAAAAATCCGATGCCGAAAGGTGCAACAGGAACGAAAAGACCGACAAGAATGCCGACAATCAGCATAAGAACCATAAAGCTTGTTCCGCATCTCGGGTGAAAACGGCTCTGCTTTTTAACATTTTCAACTGTGAGTTCTTCTTCGTTTTCGTAACAGAAAATTGTCTTGTGCTCGGCACCGTGGTACATAAACACCCTTTTCATGTCTGTCATTTGTGAACATACTATAATATAAAGTAAGAAAAGAACAATCTTGAGAACACCCTCAAAAACAGACTTCCAGAAAACAGCGTTTCCGCCGTCACCCTTGAAAGCCGGCACAACATTGCACTGAGGTCAAACAGGAAAGAGGGGACAAAGAAGAAAAGTCCCACGGCAAGCGCAACACCGAGGATTGACGCAATTACCATCATAACCTTAACAAGCTTGTCACCGAATTTATCGTCAAGCCATTTTTCAAACTTTGACGGTTCTTCTTCGATTTCGGTTGATTCAATTGCCTTATCGGCAGAGAGCATAAGCGCTTTGTAGGAAAGTCGCATTGAGTCAATAAGACCTGCGATTCCTCTTAAAAACGGAAGCTTGAAAAGCTTACATTTTGAGGGAATTGTGTTTATGCTTATATCCTCGCTGTAAATCTTGTCGGGTGCGGTACGAACACACACGGTTGTGCGTTTCGGACCTCTCATCATAATGCCTTCAATCAGGGCGCTGCCGCCGATTGAGGTGATTTTTTAGTAGTATTTTTAGCCATTAGCTGTTCCTTTCTGTATTAGGTTGCACAGAGAAATAAGATTAAAGCTTAATGTTTTCGGGAAGTGAGCTTTCACTGCCCTCTTTATATACAGGGAAGGTGAGCGTTACAGTTGTGCCGACACCCTCTCCGCTTTCGATATCAAGTGAACCGTTGTGGAGGTTCATAATCTCATCGGCAACCGCAAGTCCGATTCCCGAACCGCCGACAGTCTGGTTTGCTTTGTAGAATTTTTCCTTAACCTTTGGAAGATCCTCGGCAGAAATTCCGCAACCCGTGTCGGTTATTACAATTTTGATAATATCGGGTTCATCTTTGCTGTAGATTACCTGAGCGGCAACAACACCGCCCTTTGGTGTGTATTTCAACGCATTGTCAAGCACATTGAGGAAAACCTGCTTGAGCCTGTTTTTATCGCCGTAAACAGCAGGATAAACAACCTCGGGTTCATCATAAAGAAGATGCTTGCCCTCTGTAACGGCTCTTTCCTTTAAGAAGTAAACCGCATCGTCAAATTCGGCAAGAATGTCAAGCTTTTCCTTGATGAGCTTCATTCTTCCGCTCTGAATACGGCTGAAGTCAAGAAGCTCTTCTACAATGCTTGTAAGGCGTGAGCTTTCGCTGATAATAACTCCCATACCACGGTCAAAGGTTTTGCGGTCAAGCTTTCCTCTTTCGGAAAGCTGCATTGTTTCAGCCCAGCCCTTAATCGCCGTAAGCGGAGTACGCAACTCGTGTGATACTCGTGAAATAAAATCGTTTTTCATCTGATCGGCTGTCTGCAAATCAAGAGCCATATCGCTTATTGCATCGCAGAGGTCGCCGATCTCATCATCGTATTTGTACTCAATCTTTTTTGCCTGTGAAAAATCGCCGTGGGCAATCTTGCTTGAAATCTCCGAAAGTTTTCTTATCGGGGTAACGATTGAACGGATAAACATAAGTCCCGACAATATTACAAGGGCGATGATAACAAGACCGCACGCAATAACTGCCGCAGAAACAAGCACAATTGCCGTGTTGACCTGTTCCATGGAAACAATGTATCTTACCGCACCTACGCAGGTTCCGTTTTCGTTGGTGATGATTCTTGTCAGGCTCATTGCACTTTCGTTCGATGAAAGCTTGCCGTTCCAATATGCACAGCCGTTTTCGTTTGAGAGTGCATCATTAAAATCGGGAATCTGCTCGTTGTCATCGGGGGTGAATCCTGTTGAAGTCATGACAACTCTGCCGGAGGAATTGATTACAAGAACCTCCATTTCTTCTTTTTTGTCAAAGTTTTCAACATAATCACGGGCAGACGCCGTAAACGAGGTTGAACTGTCGCTCTGAAATCCCGAAAAGACAAGTGAAAGTTCGCTGCTTGTTGTGTTCAGGTTCTGTTCAACGCTGTTTTGAAAAATATATGTAACAATGAAAATAAGGCTGACAACAATAAGGATTATGATTGTCAGTATAACACTCAATGTGTTGAGCATCCATCTTTTTGAAATACCCTTAAAAATTGTTGCCGCCCTCCTCTTTAGATTGTATAAATTTTATGCAGCTGTTTTGCAAAGTTATTCGCCTGAATCCCACTTGTAGCCGAGTCCCCAAACCGTGATGATATGCTTAGGATTTGAAGGTTCGTCCTCAACCTTCATTCTGAGTCTGCGGATATTAACATCGACAATTTTATCCTCGCCGACATAAGCGTCTCCCCATACATGGTTGAGAATGTCGATTCTGTCAAGAGCAACACCCGGATTCGAGAAGAAGTACTCCATAATCTGGAATTCAACCTGTGTGAGTTCAATCATCTTTCCGCTCTTCATAAGCGCACGGTTGCGAAGATTGAGTGTGAACTCGCCCGATTTAAGCTCTTCTTTAAAGTTGTTTTCGGAATGTGACTGTGCAAGCGCAACTCTTCTGTAGAGTGAATCAACTCTTGCAAGAAGCTCACTCGGTGAGAAAGGCTTTGTAACATAGTCGTCTGCACCGAGCATAAGTCCTGTTACCTTGTCCATTTCCTGAGTTTTTGCCGAAAGCATAATAATTCCGATTCCGCCGTTGCGGTTTCTCAGCTCCTTACAAACCTGAAAACCGTCAATACCCGGCATCATAACATCAAGAATCGCAACATCAAAATCGCCGTTGTTTTCTTCATATTTCTGCAAAGCCGCCTCGCCGCAGTCTGCCTCAACTACATCGTAGCCTGCCCTTGTGAGATTGATAACGACAAAGTCACGAATTGCCGCTTCATCCTCACAAACAAGAATTTTTTTCATATCAAAACCTCCGTTGCTGTGATCAGATTCCCGACTGATCAAGTGTGGAAAAACCTGTCTTGATTTCGTCATCACTTAGCGAAATCTGTGTGTCGGGATTTATATTATTAAATGTGTATGCATATTTATCGTCTTTTGTAATCAGCGTAAAATCATCCGATTTGCCCGATTCCCATTCGCTGACGGGGAACACCTTTATTTCAAAAAGCTCCGTGTCAAGCTTAGTGCCGTTCCATGCATAGAATGAGGTGGTTTCGCTTTCAAGGTCGGTAATTGCCGTAACCTTGTTTTCGCTCCACTTATCGGCATAGTTCATCATAAACATATAATCGTAATTTATGATTACCGCCTGTTTTGCAACAAGCGCCTCCTTGGGTGTGTCAAAGCTGTTCCAAATGATTTTGTTGGCATAAATATTTTTGCTGTCACTGCTCTGTTTCGGAAGGTCAAGCGTAACGGGAATTTCAAGCTTTCCGTCCTTGTCAATGTCCGAACAGATGACCTGTGATGAACGCCGGGTTATATTTTTTGCTTTTTCTTTAAAAAGAGGATTACGCAGAATTGCAAGGTCACGGCTGTAAAAAATAACCTGTGTGTTCGTAACCTCATTTGCAGAAGTTCCGTCAACGACAATTCCCGTAATATCGTTATCAAGCTTTGTAACGGCAATGTTCTTGTACTTTACAACATTCGGATCCATGTTTGCCATTGCTTTGGCATACAGGCTTTTGCTGTCCTCGTTGTAATCAAGCATTGACGCAAGAGCCTCGTTTTCGGTTGTGTAGAGAACAAGCGACATAATCTCGCTTGTTCCGTCATTGTCAAAATCTCCCGTAACAAAGCTTGAACAGCTTTGTCCCGAACCCACTTCGTTTGTCTTGCCTTCCGAGTAGGAGTAGCAGGAAAGCTTGCCGACATTCGGAGTGTAGGTTGTTGAATTAACGATGATTTCAGCCTTTCCGTTGCCGGTTAAATCCGCAAAGTCAACGCTGTCAATATCGGTGGTTTCAAAGATATTGTCGGACACAATTTTCCACGAATTGTCTTTTGAGTACATGACAAGCATATGAACCGAAGAAGTTTCGGCACTGTTGCGAAAAAATGCAACAGCCTCGTTGCTGTCGTTTCCGTCAAGGTCGGTCATGATGATTGCACTGCGGAATTTTCCGTTTTTAGGATATTTCAGCGTATAACCGCTGTCAGCCGTTTTGGCAATAAGCTGTTCAATTTCAGCCTCATCTCCGACTGCTTAGGAGGACGAAGAAGATTTTCTGCGCTGAATCCGTGATGTTGCAACCGCTCAAACCGACAAGCATTGAACCGAGAACCAAAGCCGAAATCAGCTTTTTAATCTTCACAAAAATCCCTCCCGTCTTTATTTATGGGGCTGTCAAGCTTTTGTCTTGCAATAAGATACTTGATTTTTATGCCCTCTTCGGAGAACATTTTTTCATGCTCTGTTTCAATATTATCGGTAACATCGCTTGCGTGCAAATCACGGGTGAGATACAAAATTTCATATCCGCTCTGCTCAAAGTATTCAAGACTTTCGTCAAACAGCTCGTCATCATCGGTTTTGAAACGGATTTCGCTGTCAGGCTTCAAGAATGTTTTGTACATTTCAAGCTTTTTGTAGTATGTAAGTCTGCGCTTTTTGTGCTTTGCTCTCGGCCACGGATTACAGAAGTTGATGAAAAGTCTGTCAATCTTATCGTCAGCCGTAATGATTTTGTCAAGCATTTCAACATTGTATTTTACAAGTAAAAGATTTGTAATATCATCCTGCGTTTTGCCGGCGTCCTCAAAAAGCTTTACAATTGTTCTTCTGCCGACGCCGAGCATATCAACCTTGATGTCAAGTGCAATAATATTTTTGTCGGGATTTTTAAGCGCAAGCTGTCCCGCAAAACCGCCCTTGCCACAGCCGATTTCAAGATACAACGGCTGTTCCTTTTTGAAAGCCTGCATCCATTTTCCGGCGTTTTCTTCGGGATTCTTTACATAAAAATTGCAAACGGAAAGCTCCGGTTCTGCCCATTTCTTTTTTCTGATTCTCATAATACCTCATTTTGCGGTGCGTACAGACGGCGCACTACCACATATAGTAATTTACCGTATCATTATATCAAATTGTAACAAAATATGCAACAAATATTTTGATAATGATGCTTACAGGTTAAATAAATTTAATCATATCGTCACAGGATTGCGATTTTGTAAAAATAATCTCGGAAAATTCTTTTGAAAGCTTGTTTACAAGCGGTAAAATTACAATATCTTCACTTTTGAGGTGACCTGCGTCAATAATGTCAATTCCGAGTGAATTTGCGGCGATAATCTCATGGTGCTTGATTTCTCCCGTGACAAGCACATCAACACCCGCCAAAGCTGCATCAAACACATTTGAACCGCCTGCACCCGACGATACGGCAACCTTTTTAACCCTGTCTTTAATGTCGGTGTAGCGAAGTCCCTTGCAGTTAAGATTTTTCTTTGCAAGCTTTGCAAAATCGTGAATATCGGTTTCGCTTTCAAGCTCACCCGTGAACATACACTCGCCAAGTTCCGACAGCACGGGGTTTTTGACTCCGAGTGCGTCTGCAAGGCAGATGTTCACTCCGAACTTTTCTCCGAGATCAAGGTTGGTGTGCATACAAACGGCAGAAATGCCTTTTGTGCAAGCATATAGGGAACGGAAGAGGTTGAAAGCCTTTTTATCGGGGCAAAAATTACGGGATGATGACTGATAATCAGCTCACATCCCAGACTTTCCGCCTCATTCACAACATCTTCCGTAATGTCAAGAGCGACAAGCACACGGCTTACGGCTGTGCATTTGTCGCCCACAATAAGCCCTGCGTTGTCAAAACTCATCTGAGTTGCACAGGGCGCAAATTCTTCAAAAAAATTAAGAATATCGTTTATGGTTTTCACTTAAAGCTCTCCTCAAGAATGCGTGCGGTTTCGGCACAGACAGGGTTGCCCTTAGCCTGTTTTAAAAGTCTGCGCACACAGCCTTCAATAAATCTGCGGTGCATGGAGTTGTTTTTCGGATCAAGCCCGTAAAGAAAAAGGTCGCTTTCGGATACCGTGCGAACCTCACCGCTGTATTCGGCAAGAATTACAGTGTAGCACTTGTTTGCGGCAGTACAGCAGTCACGCTTGATAACGCTGAAACCGTTTGCAAACAGCCAACGCATAAGCTCTTCACTTTTGGTCATAGGCTGAAGAATAAAGTGCTTTGACCTGTCCTTTGAATACTCCCAGTTTTCGATAATCTGCGAAATGAGTTCTCCGCCCATTCCTGCAATTACTATGTCATCAGCCTCATCGCCCGAAATTTTTTCAAGACCGTTTGAAAGCCTTGCTTCAATTCGATTGTTAAGACCGCTGTTGTTAATTGTTTCAATTCCCCGTTCAAGGGGCAGGGGGTTGATGTCTGCGGCAATCGCTGTGCCGCATCTGCCAATACGGCACAGCCACACCGGAAGATAGGCATGGTCTGTGCCGATATCGGCAACCTTTGCTCCGCCACGCACAAAGTCCGCACAAAGCGCAAGACGGTTATCAAGCGAAAAATCAGATGCGCCGTTCATTATGCAATTGCTTTGTTAAGGTCTGCAACGAGTGCGTCTGCGTCTGCACCGTGTACCATACAAGCCTCTTCAATCGTTTCGCCTCGTGATGCAGGACAGCCAAGGCAGTGCATACCGATGCTGAAGAAAAGCTCTGCTGTGTCGGGGTACTGATCAAGAACATCACCGATTATTGAATTCTTTGTAATTTCCATTATAAAAAACCTCCTGTGTCATGAAACTGCAACATCGCTTTGATGTCACACTATAGTAGTATAGCATAAAGCCGTACTTTTTAAAAGTGATATTTTAAATTTTTGTGTAAGGTATAAGTCTTATTTTGCCCAATATTTGCGGTCAAGACTGCGGTATTGAACCGCCTCAAGAACATGCTCGGAGCGGATTATTTCCGACTCGTCCAAATCGGCAATGGTTCTTGCAACTTTCAAAACCCTGTCATACGCTCTTGCGGTAAGTCCAAGACTTTCAAAAGCGTCCTTGAGCGTCTTTTCAGCCTCTTTATCAATTACGCAGACCTTTTCAAACTGCTCTGCGTTAATTTTTGCGTTGCAGGTTGTTTTACTGCCCTTAAATCTTTCACGCTGAATTTCTCTTGCTCTGTCGGCTCTCTTTTTGATGTCGGCTGAACATTCGGCAGATGAAGCGTCACGCAGTTCTTCAAATTTCACGGCAGGCACTTCTACATGGATATCAAAACGGTCGAGAAGCGGTCCCGAAATGCGGTTGAGGTAGCGTTTTATCTTCTGTTCCGAACAGGTGCATTTTCTTGTCGGATCACCGTAATATCCGCACGGACATGGGTTCATTGCGGCAACCACCATAATCGAACACGGATAGGTGCATTTCTGACCTGATCTTGAAATTGTGATAGAGCCGTCCTCAATCGGCTGACGGAGTACCTCAAGCGCCGTCCTTGAAAATTCGGGCAGCTCGTCAAGGAACAGCACACCGTTGTTTGCAAGTGAAACCTCACCCGGTCTGATAGTTCCCGTACCTCCTCCGCCGAGTCCTACGGGCGTTACCGTGTGGTGAGGCGAACGGAACGGCCGTGTTGTGATAAGTCCGTCATGCTTTAGCGTTCCTGCAATTGAGTGGATTTTTGTGGTTTCAATCATTTCGTCAAAGCTCATATCGGGCAGAATTGACGGAACTCGTTTTGCAAGCATACTTTTGCCCGAACCGGAGGGCCTATGAGCAGAATATTGTGACCGCCGGCAGCGGCAATTTCAAGCGCACGCTTCACCTCAAGCTGACCTTTAACCTGTGAAAAATCCGGAATGTAGTCCTGCTCTTCCTTCGGTGAGTGTGTATTCGGCTTTGCGGGTGCAGGTTCGAGAATGTGATTGAGATAATCTTTCAGTTGAAGAATGTTGTCAATACCATACACTTCAATTCCGTCAACAACAGCACCCTCGCTTGCGTTGGCTTTCGGAACATAAATTTTCTTTATACCGCATTCCTTCGCTTTGATTACCATGGGCAGAACTCCGTTGATTCCTCTGACTTCTCCCGAAAGCGAAAGCTCGCCGATGAATGCGCAGTCGGAGATGTTGCTCTTAATCTGATTGAGCAGTATAAGAATTGCAATCGCAATCGGCAAATCGTAAATAGGCCCTTCTTTTTTGATATCGGCAGGGGCAAGGTTCACGGTCATATGTGCGGCAGGGTATCTGAATCCGCAGTTCTTTAATGCACTGAGAACCCTGTCCTTGCTCTCACGCACGGCGGCGTCCGGCAGACCGACCATATCAATTCCCGTGTGCCGTTGTACATTGACGCCTCGAGCTCAACCTTGTAGCCGTCCATACCGCTCACGCCAAAACTGTTGCAGGTAACAACCATAAAAATTCCCCCGAACCGATAAATATAAATCGTAATAAATTAATAATATAAAGTATAACATTTTCTGCTTCTCTTAACAAGTTTCATAATGTATGTAATTCCGACTTTATTTCAGCTATTTTGCACAAATAATTTCCATATCATAATGCAATATTACAGAAATTGCATTCGGGTTGTTGACATTTGTGCGTTTTTGTTATACTATTAAGCGTATAAGAATAAGTATTAGGGGCAGGTTATGACCGAATTGCAAAAATCCTACGGTACTTTATCCGACGCACAGCTTGCACATTTTGTGAGTCTTGGTGATGACCGTGCTTTTGATGAGCTTGTCGTAAGATATCTTGACACAATCAGTATAATTGCACGAAAGTTTTCGGCAGAGGGCTATGAACACAATGACTTTGTTCAGGAAGGACTTGTGGGACTGCTTTGTTCCTGCAAAGCCTTTGATCAAAACGGCGGTGCAAGCTTTAAAAGTTATATGTCGGTTGTTGTTGAGAGAAGATTTATTTCTATAATCAGACGGGGAGAGCAGAAAAAAGCCATTCCCTCATCAAGCATTGTTCCGATGGACGATGTGGGCGAGTCAATTGAAGATTCCGCCAAAACTCCCGAAGAACTTTTGATGTGCAGAGAACAGCTTGACCAGTTGATGTTGCGACTTCAAAGTGTGCTGTCAAAGTCCGAATACGATGTTCTTATGCTCTACGGCAACGGCTTGAGTTATAAGGAAATTGCAGAAAAGCTTTCCGTAACCGAAAAGGCGGTTGACAATGCCTTGCAAAGAGCAAGAAAAAAGGTTCACGGCGGTCTGAATGTCGGCTGAGCGGTGAACCGAAATTTAATATTTGTCCTTAACAGTATTGCGGTGCAACTCCGCACGGGGCAACAAACTAACCTCCGAGAGGTAGAAAAAGAGAGGTAAATACCAATGTACGAAGATAAGACACTTGTCTGCAAAGAATGCGGAAACGAATTTGTTTTTACTGCAGGAGAGCAGGAATTTTACGCTGAAAAGGGTTTCACAAACGAACCGCAGCGTTGCAAGGCTTGCAGACAGGCTCGTAAAAATGCTGCCAAGACAGAGAGAGAATTCTTTGAAACCGTTTGCGCTGAATGCGGCGGAACTGCAAAGATTCCTTTCAAGCCTGTTGAAGGCAAAAGCTACTATTGCAGCGAATGTTTTGCAAAAAGAAAAGCAGCTGAATAATTAATTGAATTTTTATTGTTTTAGTTTAATTTCTCGTAACTGAGGTTAAATATTTTAATTTTAAAAGCTTGATTATCTTCAGACTAATTTCAAATTAAAAAAGCTAAACACAAAAACGGTGGGCATCTGCTCACCGTTTTTTTATATTTTTAAGATAGTATTGCAATTTATGCAATTATTTGATATTATCATCAAATGAGAATAAATGTATGAACCATGAGTAGTTAAAGTACATATATTTTATGGAGGCTAAGATGATTAAACAATTTTTAAAACATAAGTGCAATTCAAAAATAAAGCTTTTTATTGCTGTTATTTGTATGTTTGCTCTTGTGATGTCCGTGTCGGGTTGCGGCAACGGCAATTCGGGGAGTGACAATACAAATGCAACGCAAAGCACCGTTGCAACCTATAAGGTCAACAGGGGTGAATTTAACTGGAGTGGCAATGAATATACATCTGTTTTGCAAATCAGAAAGAGTGGAATGTCAGCCAATATCTGGTTGATTACAGTCGAAAATGCTGTTCGGTTATTATTGATAATTCTGATTTGGAAAGCACAAAGCAGTATGTTAAATCATTGGAAAAAACAGGTGTTTCTACCGTAAAATCTCAAGTTACTGACGATAAGAAAAATCCAACTCTTAACTACCTTGGTGAATCAGACAGTTATGATATATCAATTTCATATACCGGCGGCATTACAACCATATCAATTACCAAAACTAAATAATTCAAAAAACGGTGGGCATATGCTCACGTTTTTATTTCATAATATCACCTATAACTTGTAATGCAGTAAATGAATAAGCCGATTATCATAAGAATAGGAATGCCGACACTGTACGGGAAAAAGAATGCAAAAGCCACACCAAAAAGGATACTGTAGAATGGTGTTGAAATGAGCGAAAAAACAATTGATTTGCCGACTTTTGTACATGTATCGCATTCAAACTTTTTAAACATTGTAAAATAAGCAATAACAGCTTGAATCAAAAAAATAAAAACAATACTTCCTATGCTGAATGAAAGATAGCAAGTTAAGTCAGGAAACGGAAGATTAAAAAGCAGTATTGCTGTCATATGCAAAACAAAAAATATCGGGTATATTATTATGTAATTCTTTTTGCCGATGTTTACTTTGTTTTTGTAACCCGCACTTCTTTCCGTATGGCAAAATGCTGTTGTAACAGAAAGTACGGCAAGAAGTACAGATAAAATAATTATAGTGATTAAGATTTCGGGATTTGAGTTTTCATTCATAATATCACTTCGTTAAAATCAGCAGGGGTCGAGTGTGAAAGCAATTGGGTATAAAAATAACGGTGCATTGACAATAAAAATATAGTACGGTGCGCAAATGCAAATAAAGGATAAAGCTCGTTTATTCTTTTCTTTTTTATCAAACGAAAACTTTTTGAATACTACGGTTCTTGCAATGAAATATTCAACCAAAGCGGATAAAACTGTAAAAATCGAACAAACAGGTATGTATGTAAAATAATAAGTAGCATACATAGACATAAAAGAGGCAAATGAAGCAATACAGTTTATAACTGAAAAAATCAGACTACTGTTATGTAATTTTTTCCTGTTATAAGTGTTATGTTTTCCATACAGGCTTTTCTTTTTGCATAATTCATAGCAATGAAAACTGTAACAGATGTAAAAAGTACAGATGCAATTATGTTAATAAACAGGATAACAAAAGTATATTGCGGATCAAATGTTGTGTTGAACATAAATGTCGAGTTAAGCATAAATCATCTCTCCTTAAACACAAAATCAAAACATCATACGGTCGATAATCATACTTGCAATCTGTCCGTAAGGGATCAACAATTCATACGGTGCGTTTGCAAGTGCGGTGAAAAGTGAGAGTTTCATTTTCTTATTTTTAGAAACTTCAAAATCTTTATAAACAAATTTGTAATTGATAAGAAACAGCATTGGAATGCTTAGAATAACTAAAATAAAGAAAGGTATAACAAGTTCACTACACATACCGTACTCATCACCGATTGTATCATATTTAGGACCAAAAAGAGCCATTGCAAATCCAGGAAAAAATGCTGATAGCAATTGTCCTAAATTCAAATATTTATATATACTGCAAACAATTGTTCCTAAAATAAACAGAACAATTGCTGATAACAAAATATAGTTTGTTCCCAGAGTATATAACACAACCTTTTTGAAATTGTAATCACCTTCATAAGGCTTTTTAGAAAGGTATTTTGAAATACCGAAATTTACTGCTAAAGCTTTTCCTATGCTTACTGCAATGGCACAAATGCCGAATATGAGATATATGAATCCCATAACCAAGCCTCCTTAACATTAAATCATAAAATCGTACTCCCAAAAATCATCGCTCCAATCTGTCCGTAGGGTATTAACAATTCATACGGTGCGTTTGCAAGTGCGGTGAAAAACGAGAGTTTCATTTTCTTATTTTTAGGAACTTCAAAATCTTTGTAAACGAACTTGTAATTAACGAAAAACAGAATGAGAATGTTTGCAATAATCAGAAAAGTATAGGGTATTGCAAAGAGTAACCACAAACCGAAATCACATTCTGCACCAAGAACAACGATTGCAAATACGGTAACAGCTGTCGAGAAAAATTCAGGCAACAGTTCATCAAAAATGCATTTGTGTAAATTGTATTTATGGTGCATAAACTGATGAAAAGTGCAATTATTGCTATCGAAACATATTCAACACCAAGTGAAATAAATGTTGTTTTTACTGTTTTAAAATTGCCGCTATATGACTTTTTAGCAAGATATTTTGAAATGCCGTGATTTATGGCAAACAGTTTTCCTGCGCTTATTCCGATAGCACCGATGCAGAGTATAGTATATAAAACTGTTCTTAATGCAAAGTCGCTGTACATAAAATCACGCTCCTTATCAAGCAATTGAACTAATTCATTAGTACAATTATATAATACAATATCTCTGTACAATTGTCAATCGGAAAACACAAAATTTTTGTTTAATTTCAAATGTTTTTATTACAAAAATTGTATTGAACCGCCCGAATAACATACTTGTTGTCAAATTTGCTTATATAATGTATAATAATAAAAGTAACGATACCGAGAAGGTGATTGCCGTGACGATTGAAAAAATTAAGAGAATTTATGCATCTACCGCAATTTACAAGTTTTCGCAGGGACTAAAGAGCGCTGAAACCGATGACTTTGATTCAGCGTTTGACAATGTGCTTGATTTTTTCGGAAACAATCGAGGAAGACGCTCTTAAAATTGAATGTTCGGGCGATGAGGTTAATATGATGTTCCTCGATTTTGTAAGAATGTTATCGTCAACCCGTCACCTTGCAATGTGTGTGTTTGTAAACGGCAATGCCGATGTTGATACAGTCAAAAGACTTGAACGCTTTTCGGGTTGGTCGGAGTGCTTTAAGGTTGTTCGTGATATGAATAAACATGATGACAAAATCTGCATCTACATAGGTTTTATAAATTGGTTTGACGGTGAAATTTACGATGTTGATTACACGGTTAATGTAATTTTGTAAGGTCAAATTGCTTGAAAAGTCAGACTTTATCGGATAAAAATTGAAAGTCAGAAAAAGTCAAAAATATTTTAAAATATTAGGAAACGAGAGCATAAGCGAGAATTCGTGAGAATTTCAAAGCTTATGCTTTATTTTTGACTTTAATTGACTTTGACTTTCTCTGACCTTGATATTATAATGTAGTCAAACAAATGAAAAGAGGCGACCAAAATGAGAATGAGCGATTTGGTGGCACAGTACATTATAGAGATGCTTGACCGTGAAAACGGCAGTGCGGAGATTCAGCGAAACGAACTCGCCGGCAACCTCGGATGTGTACCGAGCCAAATCAATTATGTTATAACCTCCCGATTCACTCCCGAAAAAGGCTACATTGTAGAGAGCCGTAGGGGCGGCGGCGGATTTATCCGAATAAGCCGTGTGAAGATGGATAGAGGTACGGCGCTTATGCATATAATAGATTCGATTGGAACAACACTTGACAAGGCAAGTGCAGAGGCAATGCTCAAAAATATGTTGCAAAGAGATATGATTGAGCTTACATCGGCAAGGCTGATAGCCTCGGCGTTGTCCGACAGAACGCTTACAAATGTTGAACAGAGTAAACGAGATGCCGTGCGAGCGGACTTGTTCAAGAATATGTTGCTCACATTAAGTTGATTTTGAACGGAGGCAGTTATTATGAAATGTCAAAAATGCGGTGCTAACAATGCTAATACTCATGTAAAGACCGTTATCAACGGTGAAATTAAGGAATATGATTTGTGCAGTGAATGTGCAAAGAAAATGGGATACACAAACATCTTCGGTAACTTTGAGGACGATTTTCGGGACTCCTCGGAAGTTTCTTCGGCAACAGCTTCCCGCAAGAACTCAGGCAACACGCTGTGACTTCTGCGGAAGCTCATATTCCGATATTGCAAAGTCGGGTCATGTAGGCTGTGCAAAATGTTACGAAATTTTCGGCGACCAGCTTCTTCCCTCAATCAGAAGAATCCACGGCAACACAACCCATTGCGGTAAGAACAGCCGTTTCGGTACAAAGAAAGCCGAAAAGAGTGCCGAGATGACAAAGAAAGATAAAATCAAGGCACTTAAAAAGGAACTCGACAAGGCAATTTCGGAACAGAATTTTGAACATGCCGCAGAGTTAAGAGATCAGATTAAGGAAATGGAGGCTTAATTATGAGTAACGAAGTAATTTCCACCAGAGTAAGACTTGCAAGAAACCTGAAAGATTACCCGTTTCCGTGCCGACTGTCCGAACAGGGCAGAAAAAAGGTTATTGAAAAGGTTACAAGTGCAATCAGGGACAGCAACAGCTCAATTGCCTCGGATTTCAATCTGATTAAGCTTGATGATTTGACAGAGGCACAGGGTGTGTCGCTTGTTGAAAGACATCTTGTAAGTCCCGAATTCATCAGCGAAACAGAGGGCAGAGCATTGCTGTTGAGCAAGGATGAAAGCATGAGCATTATGATTAACGAGGAAGATCACATAAGACTTCAGGTTATCACAGACGGCTTGTCGCTTGAACAGGCATATGACACAGCCGATAAGCTTGACACCCTGCTTGATGAAAACCTTGAATTTGCTTTTGATGACAAGCTCGGTTATCTTACACAATGCCCTACAAACCTCGGCACAGGCATGAGAGCCTCTGTTATGCTCCATCTGCCGGCACTTGAAAAGAGCCGTACAATCGGCAGAATTGCAGGCAACCTTTCAAAGCTCGGACTTACAATCCGCGGTGCTTACGGTGAAGGCTCAGAACCCAGCGGTTCGCTTTATCAGCTTTCAAATCAGGTAACGCTCGGTATCTCCGAAAAAGCCGCTATTGAAAATCTTGAGAATATCACAAAACAGCTTGTTTCTCAGGAACGGCAGGCAAGAGAAAGACTTGCAAAGAGTATTGATATTCAGGACAGCGTAAGCAGAAGCTTAGGCTTGTTGAAATCGGCAATGGTTATGACTCATGACGAGGCTTTAAAGCTGTTGTCAAATGTTCGTTTCGGCATTTTGTCGGGACAGATAAAAGATGTTACCGCAGAGGTTGTTGACTCTCTTATGGAAAAAATTGAGCCTGCAACGCTTATGGTAAACTCAGGAAAAAATCTTTCCGCACAGGAAAGAGATATTGAAAGGGCAAAAATTTTAAGAGAGGCTCTTTCATAGAAAATAAGCAGTTAATACATTATCCACAAGGAAGGGTGATGATTTTATGTATCAGTTCAAAGGTTTTACAGAAAAAGCAAACAAGGCGCTTAATCTTGCGATTGAAAGTGCAGAGGAGATGCGCCACAACTATGTCGGTACAGAACATATTCTCTACGGACTCGTAAAAGAGGGCAGCGGTGTTGCCGCAACCGCTCTTAATGAGTGCGGAGTAACGGAAGATGCTCTCCGTGAAAAGCTTGAATCCATTAACGGTACAATGTCGCTCGTTGAGCTTACTCCCGATGATTTTACTCCCCGTACAAAGAGAGTTTTGAGAGCCGCAGTTATCATTTCTTCAAAAACAGGCTACACCTATGTAGGCACAGAGCATTTGCTTCTTGCAATCCTTTCGGAGAGCGACAGCTACGCAGTTGCTTTTCTTGAAGAACTCGGTGTATCTGTTGAAAGACTTGCACAGGCTGTGTCAAAAGGTATGCAGGGCGGTGCAGATGACGGTTTCGGCGGTTTTGAAAACGAATCCGCTCCGAACGGTTCACAGAAAGGCGGTTCGGCTCTTGATAAATTCGGCAGAGATCTTACTCAAGCCGCAAAGAACGGCGAAATTGATCCTGTAATCGGCAGAGAAAAGGAAATCCAGAGGGTTATCCAGATTCTTTCCCGCCGTACAAAGAACAATCCTGTTCTTATCGGTGAACCCGGTGTAGGTAAAACTGCGGTTGCAGAGGGACTTGCACTTGAAATTGCAAAGGGCAATGTGCCTGAAATTCTTAAAGACAAGCGAGTTGTCAGCCTTGACCTCACAGGTATGGTAGCAGGTGCGAAGTACAGAGGTGACTTTGAGGAGAGAATCAAGGCGGCTATTGACGAGGTTAAAAAGTCAAAGAACACTATTCTCTTCATTGATGAACTTCATACTATCGTTGGTGCGGGTGCCGCAGAGGGCAGTGCAGACGCTGCAAATATCCTTAAACCGTCACTTGCAAGAGGCGATTTTCAGGTTATCGGTGCAACAACTCTTAACGAGTACAGAAAATATATTGAAAAAGATGCCGCTTTGGAGCGTCGTTTCCAGCCCGTAAAGGTTGGCGAGCCTACTCCCGAACAGGCTGTACAGATTCTCAAAGGCTTGCGTGACAGCTACGAGGCACACCATAAGGTTAAGATTACCGATGAGGCAATCAATGCCGCAGTAACATTGTCATCAAGATATATCGCAGACCGTTACCTCCCCGATAAGGCAATTGACCTTATTGATGAGGGCGCGTCAAAGGTAAGACTTGCATCTCTTACCTCTCCTGATAATGTAAAGGAGCTTGAAGATGAAATTGCAGACTATGAAAAAGAAAAGGCAAGCGCAATTAACGAGCAGGACTTTGAAAGGGCTGCACGACTTCGTGATGAGCAGAAGGAACTTCAGACAAAGCTTGACGATGCAAAGAAGAAGTGGCAGGAACAGCAGAAGGGTAACAGTGGTGAGGTAACTGCCGAGGATATCGCAAAGATTGTGTCCGAATGGACAGGTATCCCTGTTGTTCAGCTTACTAAGGAAGAAAGCGAAAGACTTCTTAACATGGAGAATGTTCTCCACGAAAGAGTTATCGGTCAGAGCGAGGCTGTAACTGCAATCGCAAAGGCTATCAGACGAGGCAGAGTAGGTCTTAAAGACCCGAAAAGACCTGTAGGTTCGTTTATCTTCCTCGGTCCGACGGGTGTCGGTAAAACAGAACTTTGCAAGGCTCTTGCAGAGGCAATGTTCGGCGATGAAAATGCAATGCTCCGTCTTGATATGAGTGAATATATGGAGAAACATACCGTGTCAAAGCTTATCGGTTCACCGCCCGGATATGTAGGCTTTGAGGAGGGCGGTCAGCTCACCGAAAAGGTAAGAAGAAAACCGTATTCGGTTGTACTTTTTGATGAGATTGAAAAGGCTCACCCCGATGTATTCAATATGCTCCTCCAGATTCTTGAGGACGGCAGACTTACCGATCACAGGGCAGAACGGTTGACTTAAGAACACCATTATCATAATGACCTCTAATGTCGGCGCAAGACTTATCACCGAAAAGCAGAGCTCACTCGGTTTTAATTCCGAAAATGAGAATGCCGAAGAGAGCGAGAAAAAGGACATCAAGGAGCTTGTAACAGGCGAACTCCGCAAGGTATTCCGTCCTGAATTTTTGAACCGTGTTGACGATATTATCGTGTTCAACAAGCTCAACAAGGACGAAATCAAGCAGATTGCCGTTAAGATGCTCAAAACTCTTGAAAACCGTCTTGATAAGATGAATATTAAAATCAGCTTTACAGACAACGCAATCAGCGAGATTGCCGACAAGGGCTTTGACGAAAACTACGGTGCAAGACCTCTCCGCCGTGCAATACAGAACGAGATTGAAGATCCGCTTTCAGAGCAGATGCTTGAGGGCAAGGTCAAGGACGGCGCAGTAGTTACCTGCGATTTCTCAGACGGTCAGTTTACCTTTACAACAGCAAACGCCAACTAAGCGTAATTCTTAATAAAAATAAAATCAACCGCAGAGTGAAAAACTTTGCGGTTGATTTTTTGTTTTGAATATCTTGACAGAATGAATTTCAGGTGTATAATTAAGCCTACAAAAACACAAGAGGGTGTTAATTATGAAAAAAATTATCTCGATTATCTTGTTGGCAGTTATTATCTCAACTTCTGTTTTATTTACAGGTTGTGGTGGTGAGGTTGCATCAAATAACGCTCAGACTTCTGATGAGGTTAATACTACGGCTTTGGTTGAAACTACACCTACACTTGATCCAAACCAATTTTCATTTGAAGTTTATGACTACAAAACAAATGAACTCATTTCAAAATCAAACAAAAACAACCTTAACGAAAAGTTGAAGGCATCTGACGATTTGATATATATGACATCTGATAATAAGGTGGATTCGATAGATGTTGAACCGAGTTATGTCCTTCTTTTATCATACCTGAAAGATACCAGTCGTGACATTTGGGTTTTGATATATGTCAAGGGTGACGATGTTTATGTTCAGGCTGACAAAAGGCACGCAAACATAAACCTTGACACGGCAGGCTATGATATCTATAAGAGCGAATACAATAAATCGCAACTTGAAGAACTGATAAAATAATCACAGCATAGAGCTGCCTACATTTAAACAATTTTACAAAACACGGTGTAACCATAAAACATAGGTTGCACCGTGTTTTTTACATCAAATTTCTGCTCATAATTTGAAAAGTGTAGCTTTTGCCCCTCAAATTTCATTGAAAAGTGTAGTTTTTAACCCCTAAAATCTATTGAAAAGTGTGTTTTTAAATGGTATAATCTTATTGAAAAGTGTAAAAAACTATACTGAAAATCTATTGAAAAGTGGGATTGGTATGCTTTACAGAAAGATTGAAACCGTAATCGAAGAACATATAAAGTCGGATTCAAAGAAAATTCTTCTCATAGACGGTGCAAGACAGGTCGGAAAAACATACATTATCCGTTATGTCGGCAAAAAGATTTTTAAAAATTTTATTGAAATAAATATGGTTGAAGATTCCCTCGGCAACCGACTTTTTGAAAACACAAAAACAGTCGAAGATTTTTACTTGCAGGTGAGTATGCTCGCAGGAAATAAAATGGGGAAGAAAAGCGATACCTTGATTTTTATTGACGAAATTCAGGCATATCCTCATCTGCTGACTTTGCTCAAATTTTTGTCACAGGACGGCAAATTTACATTCATTGCAAGCGGTTCGCTTTTGGGTGTAACGCTGTCACAGACTACCTCAATTCCAATGGGCAGTATTCGCAAAGTGCGTATGTTTCCGCTCGATTTTGAGGAATTTCTCTACGCAAACGGAATGAATGAAATTATTATTTCGGCTATGCAGAAAAAATTTGAAAATCTTGAATCTCTTGATGAATCCATGCACAATAGAATGATGGATTTATTCAGAAAGTATCTGCTTGTCGGCGGATTGCCCGATGCGGTTAACAGCTATATTTCTGAGAGAAATATTCAGTCCGTCAGAGAGATACAAAGCGAAATTCACGAATATTATGCTGCAGACGCTTCAAAATACGATGAAGAAAACAAACTTAAAATCCGCAGAGTTTATGACCTCATTCCGTCAAATATGGAAAACAAAAAGAAAAGGATTGTTGCAAAAAATATTGAGAATAAAAGCGGTAAGCGTTTCAGCGACTATCAGGATGAATTCGAGTATTTGATAAGTGCAGGGATCGCCCTTAATGTTCAGGCAATTTCAAATCCCGTTTTTCCGCTTATTGAATCAACGGGCAAAAATCTGCTCAAGCTTTATCTGAACGATGTCGGTATTCTGACGGGAATTTTGTACGGCAACAATATCCGTGCCGTGCTTGATGATGAAACGAGTGTGAATCTCGGTTCGGCTTACGAAAGCGTTGTGGCAAGCGAACTTGCGGCTCACGGCTATAAACTTTACTATTATGATAATCGAAGTAAGGGAGAGGTTGACTATCTTATTGATGATTATGACAGCCTTTCTGCTGTTCCGATTGAGGTAAAATCGGGAAAGGATTACACGGTTCACAGCGCATTGAACACATTTGTAAGCAATAAGGATTATCACATTAAGAAAGCCTTTGTTCTTTCAAACGAGAGAACAGTAACTTCCGACGGGAAGATTAACTATATCCCGATTTACTATATTATGTTTTTCAAAAATGATGTGGGCAAAACAGGAAGTTTTACCTTTTGATATTTAATAGGGTGTAAAAAAGCCTCCCGTGGTGGGAGCTTTTTCGGTTATGAACCGTTAATCAGTCGATTTCAACCATAATTTTTTCTTCACTGCGGATAGCGGCACTGCGGGCAATTGTGCGGATAGCCTTGGCAATTCTGCCCTGCTTACCGATGATTCTGCCCATGTCGTTTTCTGCAACATGAATGTGGTAAACAACTGTTCCCTCTTCGTTGGGAGCGTCTGCTTCAACTGATACGGAATCGGGATCGTCAACAAGACCCTTTGCGATAACTGCAAGTAAATCTTTCATTGTTTGTCCTTTCCGAAGCGCAATTATTCAATTACGCCGTTCTTCTTGAGAAGAGCCTTTACTGTGTCTGTTGGCTGAGCACCGTTAGCAATCCACTTCTTAACTGCTTCAGCGTCAACATTGAACTCAGAGGGCTTCTTGAGAATATCATATGTGCCGATTTCTTCAATGAAACGGCCGTTTCTCGGATATCTTGAATCTGCTACTACTACTCTGTAGAAAGGAGCCTTCTTTGAACCCATTCTTCTAAGTCTGATCTTTACTGCCATAATGTTCACCTCATAAAAATTGTTAATTTATATTCACCAACCGTAATTGGATGAAAAACTTTGTTTAATGTTAATTATTTGAACGGAGGCATTCCGTCGGGTCCGCCCATTCCGCCTGCAGGTCCCATGCCGTTCATCGGCATACCGCCGAGTCCGGGAAGGCTTTCATTTTTCTTCTTTTCTTAGAGCCTTTTCCGCCCTTTGTCATCTGACGCATCATCTTCTGCATCTGGTCAATCTGCTTGATAAGTCGGTTGACCTCTTCAATGCTTCTGCCCGAACCTGCCGCAATTCTGCGCTTTCTTGACGGGTTCATAATGTGCGGATGACTTCTTTCTTCGGGTGTCATTGAGAGGATAATTGCCTGAACCCAGTCAATCTGTCTGTCGTCAATGTCAACGCCCTCAAGCTGTTTTCCGACACCCGGAATTTTTGAAAGAATGCCCTTGAGCGGTCCCATTTTTTTGACCTGCTCAAACTGATCGTACAAATCGTTAAAAGTCGAATTTGTTGCTCATCATCTTCTGAGCCATTTCTTCGGCTTTTTCGGCATCCATTTTATTCTGTGCGTCCTCAATGAGAGTAAGCACATCACCCATGCCGAGAATACGGCTTGCCATTCTGTCTGGGTGGAAAACTTCAATATCGTCAAGCTTTTCGCCTGTACCTGCAAATTTAATAGGTCTGCCTGTAACAGCCTTTACCGAAAGCGCCGCACCGCCTCGAGTGTCACCGTCAAGCTTTGTGAGAATAACACCCGTAATGTCAAGAAGTTCGTTAAAGCTCTTCGCAACATTAACTGCGTCCTGACCTGTCATCGAGTCGATAACAAGCAAAATTTCGTTTGGTTCAACTTCTTTTTTGATGTTTTTAAGCTCATCCATAAGAGCCTCATCAATATGAAGTCGGCCTGCGGTATCGAGAATAACAACATCGTTGCCGTAGTCCTTTGCACGCTTGATTGCCTCTTTTGCAATCTTAACGGGATTTGCTTTTCCCATTTCAAAAACAGGAACGCCTGCCTTTTCACCGACAACCTTCAACTGGTCGATAGCGGCGGGACGATATACGTCACAGGCGGCAAGCAGAGGATTTCTGCCCTGCTTTTTCAGCATTTTTGCAAGCTTTGCCGTGTGGGTTGTTTTACCCGAACCCTGAAGACCGCACATCATGATGACTGTCGGAGCTTTGACGCAAACTCAATTCGTGCGTCCTCACCGCCCATAAGGCTTGTAAGCTCTTCGTCAACAATCTTAACAACCATCTGTGCAGGAGTAAGACTTTGCATAACATCCTGACCGACAGCACGCTCTGTTACTTTGTTTGTAAAGTCCTTTGCAACCTTGTAGTTTACATCGGCTTCAAGAAGTGCGAGTCGAACCTCTCGCATTGCTTCCTTAACATCTTTTTCAGAAAGCTTGCCTTTGTTTTTCAGTTTTTTGAACGCATTGCCAAGCTTATCTGCAAGTCCTTCAAATGCCATGAAAACTCCTTTAATCTTTCAGCGAGCCTGATTTTTCGATGATAACATCCGCAAGCTCTGTGATTTGTGTATCCTGTGAAAGTTCTTTTATTTCAAGTGCAAGAGCCGAAATTTCGTCAAGCCCCTGCTCAAGCTTACTGAACTGTTTGAACAGACCGAGCTTTTCTTCAAACTCAAAAAGCTGTTGCTCACTGCGCTTGATACTGTCACGCACACCCTGTCTTGTTATTCCTGTTTCATCGGCAACCTCTGCAAGCGACAAATCTTCATTATAATAAAGGTCAATCGCCTTTTTGCCCGAGGGCTTTAAAAGCTCGCCGTAAAAATCAAACAAGAGAGATACTTCAATGTTTTTTTCCATACCTGACAGCTCCCGTGATTCTGGTCTGCGTGTAAAGAAAATTTCTTTACACCTGTGAATTATAGTATACAATTGCCCGTTTGTCAAGTATTTTAAGCCGATTTTACGGCTGAGAGTAATTTTGATAAATTTTTAATTTTCGGGAAGTTATCAAATTTGTACAGTTATATTACAAAAACGGCAATATTGTGGTAGTTTCGGAAGATTTAAATAACTAAAATAAGTCGATTGCAATGCGATTTTGAATATAATTACGAAAGAGTAAAAAAAGTGTTTCTATCCTTTACAAATGAGTGGCTATGTGAAGTTTAGTTTTCGTCAAAATTCACAAAAATTATTTTTTTAGTGAAAAAAGCTATTTTTAATGTACATTTTCAAGTAAAATGTGTTATAATTGTTTTGAATTATTGAAGAAACGGGAGTTTTGCTTTACGGAACAAATTATAAATATCGACAGAATGGAAAATGCCGTAGCACTTTTTGGCAGTTTTGACGGAAATATTAAGCTGATTGAAAAGGAGTTTAATGTCCGTGTCACCTGCCGTGACAGTGAGCTTAAGGTTGAGGCGATGCCGAAAACACATCGAAGGCCTGCAAGGTTATTGAAAGCCTGTTGCAGTTCATCAACCGTGGTGAAGCACTTTCCGAGCAAAATATCCGCTACTGCATTTCGCTTGTCAATGAAGGCAGTGAGGACAAAATAGAACAGCTTGCAGGCGACTGCATCTGTATTACTTCAAAGGGAAAGCCTATTAAGCCGAAAACCATCGGTCAGAAGCGCTACTGCTCGCAGATTGCGAAAAATACCGTCACAATCGGCGTCGGCCCTGCCGGTACGGGCAAGACCTACCTTGCCGTTGCAATGGCGGTCACGGCTTTCAGAAGCAAGCAGATTAACCGAATAATTCTCACAAGACCTGCTGTTGAGGCAGGTGAAAAGCTCGGTTTTCTGCCCGGTGATTTGCAGAGCAAGGTCGATCCGTATCTTCGCCCCCTGTATGACGCATTGTTTGATATGCTCGGTGCGGAAACATATCAAAAGTATGTTGAAAGAGGTAACATTGAGGTTGCACCGCTTGCATATATGCGAGGAAGAACGCTTGACGACAGCTTTATAATTCTTGACGAGGCTCAGAATACGACAAGGGAACAGATGAAGATGTTCCTTACCCGACTCGGATTTAACTCAAAAATGGTAATCACGGGCGATATTACGCAGATTGACCTTCCGAACGGTGCAAAGAGCGGTCTTAAAGACTGCATCAAAATTCTCAAGAACATTGACGATATCGGCACCTGTTTCTTTGATGAAAAGGATGTTGTCCGTCATCGCCTTGTTCAGGATATCATCAAGGCTTATGCAAAATTTGAAAACACTGACATTAATAATTTACGAAACAACGGCTCCAAAAACAACGGCTCCAAAAATTAATTTACTTAATTTTCACATATCCCACGCTATCGGGTTAAAAATAATGAAAGGATGATCATGAATGGCAGAGCATAATATAATCAGGGTAATTATCACAAACAAACAAAAGCAGTAAAAATTCCGACAGGTAATCAGAATGTTGGTTCGTCGTTGTTGTAACGCAGTTCTGCGACTTGAAAAATTTGAAGGTTCTGCTGAAATCAGCGTTACTTTCACGGATAACGAGGGCATCAAGGCTCTTAACAAGCAGTATCGTGACAAGGACATTGAAACCGATGTTCTTTCTTTCCCAATGGGCGAAAACGGTGTTTATGACACCAATCCCGAAACAGGCGCACAGATTCTCGGTGATGTTGTAATTTCTATGGAAAAGGCAAGAGATCAGGCAGAACTCTTTGGCCACAGCTCCAGAGAGAGGTTGGCTATCTTACCGCTCACAGCGTTCTGCACCTTCTCGGCTATGATCATATGGAAAAGCTTGAAAGGGTAAGAATGAGAGAAAAAGAAGAGCTTGTTATGGAACAGCTCGGTCTTCCTGCATCATCAAGCTACATAGTTGATGACGATATGGCTTGACAGAGTAGTTATATTACGGGGTATGAAAAAGCAAATCAAAAGCTTTAAAAGTGCATTCAGAGGTTTTTACTCTGCCGTAAAAAGCGAAAGTCATATGAGATTTCACCTTGTTGCGACATTTTATGTTTTCGTTTTCGGTTGCTTTTACGATTTTTCTACCGCAAAATGGGCGTTGCTCGCCGTTTTGTGTGCGCTTGTAATTGCACTTGAAATGGTCAACACCTGTGTTGAAAAGCTTTGTGATTTGTTTTGTGACAGATACGATTTTTCCGTTAAGATTATCAAGGACATTGCAGCCGCAGCCGTGCTTGCCGTGTCATTTCCGGCTGTGTTTACAGCGGTGCTGTTCTTCCTTGATTTTGAAGTAATCGGAAAAATATTTTCGTATTTTGTAAACAATCCCGTTATGCTCGTTTTGCTGATTTTATCTGCGGTGATTTCTGCCGTCTTTGTATGTGCAGGTCCCGTAAAAGTCAAGAACGCAATTTTGGGCATTAAAAGAAAAGATAAACATTAACAAAGGGGCGGCATTTTGCTTGCCCCCGATTTTTGTATAGTGAGGTAATATGTTAAATACAGATAATAAAGATAAATCCGCATTTATTGCCATTGTCGGCAGACCTAATGTGGGCAAAAGTTCAATTCTTAACAGACTTATGGGACAGAAAATTGCAATTGTTTCAAGCAAACCGCAGACTACCCGCAACAGAATCACAGGTGTGCTTACTCAGGGCGAATATCAGCTTGTTTTCTTTGATACACCTGGTATGCACAAGCCGAAAACCTCTCTCGGCAAGTATATGGTGCGTTCCGTCAATGAATCCGTGGGCGGTGTTGACTGCTGTATGCTCGTTGTTGAGGCAGGAAAAGAACCGGGTGACACAGAACTTAACCTTATTGAAAAGTTCAAGTCAATGGAAATGCCGGCAATCCTTGCAATCAACAAGATTGACACTCTCAAAGAAAAAGAAGAACTTATGAAACAGATTGCCCGTTACAGTCTGCTCTACGATTTTGACGCAGTTGTTCCCGTGAGCGCACAGGACGGCAACGGTATGAACGAACTTCTTGATGAGCTTAAAAAGCAGGCAGGCGAGGGCGGTCATTTCTTTGATGACGATACTCTTACAGACCAGCCCGAAAGAGTTATTGTTGCCGAAATTATCCGTGAAAAAATACTCCGTCTTTGCGACAGGGAAATTCCGCACGGCACGGCTGTTGTAATCGAAAAAATGAAAACAAGGGATAACGGTATGCTTGATATTGACGCTACTATTTTCTGTGAAAAAGAAACCCACAAGCGTATTATTATCGGCAAAAACGGCTCAATGCTCAAGAAAATCAGCACATTTGCCCGTCAGGATATCGAAAGATTTTTCGATTGCAGGGTATTCCTACAGACATGGGTAAAGGTAAAAGAGGATTGGCGAAACCGTGCCAGATTCTTCAGAATTTCGGCTATGACGAAAAGAATTTTGACTGATAATACGATTAAAAGCGATTCGGGTACACGATTTGACACAATGTCAGATTTTTCATAATATAATAAACGGCATCCGTGAAACACTAACTGCGGAGGTGTTTTTATGGATAACTGGAGTGCGTGGCAAATATTCTTTACCACGGGAAGCGTTCTTGATTACATTCGCTACAAAAGTATTCAGGATGCCAAAGACACGGGTGCAATCACCGTGAACAGGGAGGAAACCGATGAAATTCCGAACAGAGGGATTGATTATAAAGGAACAGAATATCGGTGAGCAGGACAAGCTCGTTTTTGCTCTCACAAAGTCAAACGGTGTAATCCGTGCGTTTGTAAAGGGTGCAAAAAACATCAAAAACGGCAAATGTGCGGCGGCATCTCTCCTCTCATATTCCCGACTTACAATTTATAAAGGTCGGGAAAGTTACATAATCGGCGAGGCACAGCCGATTCGCATTTTCTCAAAGCTCCGCAGTGATGTTACAAAAATGTGCCTTGCACAGTATTTTTGCGAACTCGCTCTGACAATTTGTCCCCGTGAGCAAAAGGCAGACTCATTCTGAGCCTTGTGCTTAATTCGCTCTACCTTTGTCAGAGAACAAACGCAGTGCAGACCTCATCAAGCCGTGTCTTGAAATGAGGCTTGCAAGTATGGCGGGCTATATGCCGACCTGAGAATGTGCAGGGAATGCGGAGAATACATTACTCCGCTTATGTACTTTCTGCCACGCATAGGCGCTCTTGAATGTGCCGATTGCAGAACGGATGTGTCTGAACCTGCAATCGCTCTCAATGAGGGAACGCTCACGGCGCTTAGGCACACGGTTTATGCCGATGATGACAAGCTGTTTTCGTTTGCATTGCCGAAGGATGACCTTGTTGTGCTGAATGCGGCGAGCGAAAGTTATCTTAAATACAGATTTGAAAAAGACTTTAAAACGCTTGTTTTTTACAAAACAATAAGCAGTTAATCAGACAATGCAGTTTTGTGCGATTACCTATTCAATTAGTGCTTAAACACTAATTGATTGGCGAACCGTGTTCGCCCCTGCAAACAATGCGATAAATCGGTTGTTTTACTGTAATATTATTTGACACAAAATTGCAATTATTGAATTTGGTAGAATTATGAACAGACATTACAAAACACTTGAACTTGATAAAATCCTTGAAAGGCTTGCGGGAATGACTTCGATTGAGGACGCCCGTGAAATGGCATTGAATCTCGAACCCGTGTTTGAACTGAAAAAGGTTGAACAGCTTTTACAGCAAACCGATGACGCAGTTGCGTTAAGCGGAAGATTCGGTGCTCCGTCATTCGGCGGTGCCGGAAATTGTTCGGGACATTTACGCAGAGCACAGGCAGGCGGTTGCCTTACCACAGGCGAACTTCTGTCGGTTGCGTCAACTCTCAGAACAATCCGCACGGTCAAGGAGTGGCACTCACGCTCGGGCGGAGGAGCAAGCTCTCTTGACGGCTATTTCAGCGGACTTGTTTCCAACAAGTTTCTTGAGGACAAAATCACCTCGGCTATTATAAGCGAGGAGAAATTTCCGATAAGGCAAGCCCTGTTTTGTCGGATATAAGAAGAAAAATCCGCACAGCCTCCTCAAAGGCTCGTGAGGTACTCGATAAAATTATTCACAGCTCAACATACATAAAGTATCTTCAGGATACTATCGTCACACAGCGTGACGGCAGATATGTTGTTCCCGTAAGAAGTGAATGCAGAGGCAATGTTCCGGGTCTTGTACACGACACCTCGTCAAGCGGTGCAACCGTGTTTATTGAGCCTATGGGCGTTGTTCAGGCAAACAATGACATCAAGCTTTTGCAGTCAAAGGAAGAACAGGAGATTGAAAGAATCCTCTTTGAGCTTTCCGCAAATGCAGGCGATTTTGCCGACAGCATTATCCACAGCTACAAGAACCTTGCACAGCTTAATTTGATTTTTGCAAAGGCTGACCTTGCGTATTCAATGAAAGCGTCAAAGCCGATTATGAACGACAGGGGAATGATTGATCTTAAACAGGCTCGTCATCCTCTTATTGACAAAAACAAGGTTGTTCCCGTTGATGTTATGCTCGGAAAAGAGTTTGACACGCTTGTAATCACAGGTCCTAACACGGGCGGTAAAACCGTAACTTTAAAGACAATCGGTCTGCTCACGCTTATGGCAATGTGCGGACTTCTCGTTCCGTGTGCCGACAACAGCGAGCTTTCCGTGTTCAGAAGAGTGCTTGTGGATATCGGTGACGAACAGAGCATTGAACAGTCGTTGTCAACCTTTTCGGGACATATGACAAATATCGTCCAGATTATAAAGCTTGCAAACGCAGGCTCGCTCTGCCTTATTGACGAGCTCGGCGCAGGAACAGACCCTGTCGAGGGTGCGGCTCTTGCAATTGCAATTCTTGAAAGACTGCGTGACAAGCACGCAAAAATCGCTTCAACAACCCACTATGCGGAGTTAAAGGAATTTGCTCTGCGTACTCCCGGAGTTGAAAACGGCAGTTGTGAATTTGATGTTGCAACTCTCAAGCCGACTTACCGACTTCTCATCGGTGTTCCCGGCAAGAGCAACGCGTTTGCAATTTCAAAAAGACTCGGAATAGATGATGAGATAATCAGCCGAGCAAGCGAACTTGTTTCAAACGAGAACAGACAGTTTGAAGATGTTGTTGAAAAGCTTGAAAAGCGCCGTCAAAGTCTTGAAAAACAGCTTGAGAATGCAAATAGACTTACTGCAAAGGCTAATACCGAAAAGCAGAAAGCAGAAAACGAAATGCAGAAGGCAAAGCAGCGTGCGGAGCGTGAGATTGAAAAGGCAAGACAGGAAGCTCAGCGTATTATTTCACGCACAAGAGCGCAGGCTGACGCAGTTGCCGAAGAACTTGAAAAGGCGAGAAAAGCCAAGGATATGAGCGTTCAGGCAAGAACACAGCTAAAGAAAAATATTGATAAAATGGAGCTCATGCCGATCCTGTCAAGCTCGCAATACTCCCGATGAGGAGTACAAGCTGCCAAGACCGCTCAAAGTCGGCGACACGGTTCTCATTTACGATATCGACAAAAACGCAACTGTACTTGCACCGCCGAACAAGGACGGTGTTGTGCTTGTTCAGGCGGGCATAATCAAACGAGGGTTGATATCAAGAATCTTCGTTTGCTCAAATCAAACAACAAGCCCGCAAAGGACAGATTTTCAAGTACAAGAAATGTGCCGAGCAGAATGGATGTCCGTCCCGAAACAGAGGTTGATGTCCGTGGCGAAACCGCCTTCGACGCAATCAATATTGTTGACAAGGCAATTGACAATGCCGTACTTTCGGGTGTGAGCAAAATGACGATTATTCACGGCAAAGGCACGGGTGTGCTTAAGCGTGAAATAAACAAGTATCTTAAAACAAACAAAGCCGTCAAAAGTCAGCGACTCGGTGTTTTCGGTGAGGGCGAAGACGGTGTTACAATCATTGAATTAAAGTAAAATCCGACTGAATTTATTTTGTGAAATTTGAGGTAATTATGAAAAAACAGTTTCTTGATTCGGGAAAAATCGTGGGTACACACGGCATAAAAGGTGAGGTCAGAATTGATCCGTGGTGTGATTCCCCTGAATTTCTCTGTGCTTTTAAAAAGCTGTGGCTTGACGAAAACGGAACAGAGTTCATCGAGGTGAAATCCCGTCCGCACAAAAATATCGCTCTTGCAAAAATCAAAGGTGTTGACACAATCGAGGCAGCCGAAAAATACAGAGGCAAGGTTGTGTATATCAACCGTGACGACATCAATCTTGCAGAGGGCGTTCACTTTGTTCAGGATCTTATCGGTCTTGAGGTTAAGGATGCCGGCAACGGCAGAGTTTACGGCAAAATTTCCGATGTTTTGCGTACAGGCGCAAATGATGTTTACGAAATCAAAGATGCCGACGGCAAGACATACCTTGCTCCCGTAATTGACGATGTTGTAAAAGAAATCAATGTTAATGACGGCTATGTTCTTATTGTTCCCATGAAAGGAATTTTCGACGATGAGGATTGATATTATAACGCTTTTCCCCGAAATGTTTGAGCCTGTTTTAAACGGAAGCATAATCGGCAGAGCACAGAAAAGCGGTGTGCTTGAAATCGTGTGTCACCAACTGCGTGATTACGCTTTTGACAAGCACAAAAGAGTTGACGACACTCCCTACGGCGGCGGAATGGGAATGCTTATGAAAGCTGAACCCATTGCCCTCTGCTTTGAGGATATCTGCAAACAAATCGGCAAAAGACCGCATTTTGTCTATATGTCACCGCAGGGCAAAACATTGAAACAGCAAAGACTTCGTGAGCTTGCCGATGTTGAAAATATCTGTATTCTCTGCGGCCATTACGAGGGTGTTGACCAAAGACTTCTTGACGAGTTTATTGACGAAGAAATTTCAATCGGCGACTATGTTCTCACGGGCGGAGAAATTCCCGCAATGGTCTTTGCTGATGCGCTTTCAAGAATGGTTCCGGGTGTGCTTTCCAACAACGAATGTTTTACCGAGGAAAGCCATTTTAACGGACTTCTTGAGTATCCGCAGTACACAAAACCGTCAGTCTGGAGAGGCAAAGAAGTTCCCGAAGTGCTTATGAGCGGTCATCATGCCAACATTGAAAAGTGGAGAAAAGAAAAGAGCATAGAGGTGACTGCCCTCAAGCGTCCCGAAATGCTTGAAGAATATAACAAAAAGTAATTTTTGCAGTATATTATCGGTGTGTTTACATAAAATAAGACAAGAAAAAACATATGAAATACCGTGTGTTTACGGGGAAAATATAATATTTTGTAAAAATGCACAATAAACAGGGTAATAAATTCTCTCAAGGTGCATATTAACACGAAATTAATTTATTGTATTGACCTTGTTCGGAAAAAAGATTATAATACATATTAAATTGAGCCGCAATTTGCAGGCATTGGTGGTTAAAAATTTAAAGGCAAAGAGGGTTTTAAAAATGTATGTTAAGGAAGTATTAGTACAGAATAAAGCCGGTTTACACGCTCGTCCGGCAACTTTCTTTATTCAGAAGGCTAATGAGTATAAGTCAACAATTTGGGTAGAGAAGGAAGAGCGTCGTGTAAATGCAAAAAGTCTTCTCGGTGTGTTGTCCCTCGGAATTATCGGCGGCACTACTATTAAGGTAATTGCTGACGGTTCTGACGAAACTGAAGCAGTTGAGGGCCTTGTTTCTCTCGTTGAGTCAGGCTTTGCTGAATAATCAGCTTTAAATTTTACAAAATACCAAGGGGGCGGTTTTTCCGCCTCTTTTTTGTTTTTCTCAAATTAATCTGAAATCGTAAAAGGCGGTGATTTTGTGAATCCGAAAATGTCACAGCTTCGCAAAAAAGCAATGGCACTTCCTCTGTTGCCGGGTGTGTACATCATGCACGATAAAAGCGGAAAAATTATATATATCGGCAAGGCAAAGGCTCTTAAAAACAGAGTCAGCCAATACTTCGGTTCGCAGAATAACCATGCCGAAAAGGTTCGCAGAATGGTTGATAATGTCGATGATTTTGAATATATCATCACGGACAGCGAGTTTGAGGCACTCATTCTTGAATGCAGTCTTATCAAACAGCACACCCCGAAGTATAACATTCTGCTTAAAGACGACAAGGGCTACAGCTATATAAGAATCAGCTCGGGTGATTGGAAAAAGCTGTCATATACATTGCAGAAAAAGGATGACGGAGCGGAATACATCGGTCCGTACAAGAGCAGTTACTATGTAAAAAATGCCGTTGAGGAAGCCAACAAAATCTTTATGCTCCCAACCTGCAACCGGCAGTTTCCGAGAGATTGCGGAAAGGGCAGACCTTGCCTTAACTACCACATAAAGCAATGCATGGCTCCGTGTACAGGCAGAGTAAGGCTTAAAGATTACAACGAAAATCTTAACCGTGCACTTGAATTTTTGCGTGGCGGTTCAACAAATTCAATCAAAAAGCTGACCGAAGAAATGGAAACAGCCGCAGAAAATCTTGAATTTGAAAGGGCGGCGTCAATCAGAGATATAATAAAATCCGTCCGTAAAATGAGCGACAAGCAAAAGGTTGTTGCAACAAAAATTGATGACGGCGATGTTATTGCAGGCTTTTCGGATGACGGCAAAACCTGTTATCAGGTATTTCGATTTGAAGGCGGAAGGTTATTTGACCGTGAAAGCTTTGTGTTTGACAGCGGTGAAAGTGAATCCGAAACCGAAGAATTTTTACTGCGATATTACACTCTGCGTGACAGTGTGCCAAAGAGCATTGCAATCGACAGGGAATTTGACGGCATGGAAGAAATTGCCGAATGGCTCTCGCAAAAGCACGGCAGTAAGGTCGGCATAACGGTTCCGCAGAGGGGCGACAAGGCGCAACTTGTGCAATGTGCAAATCGAATGCCGCAGAAACCCTTGCACAGAAAAAGGCGCAACCGTTCGTGAGTACAATGTGCTTGAAGAACTGCGTGATTTGCTCGGACTTAAAAAACTGCCCGAATATATCGAATCTTACGATATTTCAAACCTTGCAGGCACTGAAAATGTTGCGGGTATGATTGTTTATAAAAACGGCAAACCGCTCAAATCGGCTTACAGAAAGTTCAAAATCAAAGGCTTTGAAGGACAGGATGACTACGCATCCATGGCGGAAGTTCTGACAAGACGATTTGACGAATATTATAAAAATCCCGATGAGAACGAGGGCTTTGGAAAATTGCCAGACCTTATCCTGCTTGACGGCGGTAAAGGTCAGGTTGCGGCTGTAAAAGAGGTTTTGCAGAGTAAGAATATTGATGTTCCGCTGTTCGGTCTTGTAAAGGATGATAAGCACAGAACCCGTGCCGTAACGGGCGAGGCGGAGAAATTGCGCTCAGTCCCGGACGGTCGCTGTTTGCGTTCCTCGCAAAATGCAGGACGAGGTTCACCGCTTTGCAATCGGCTATCACCATTCAAGACGAAGTAAAAATACATTCAAAAGCTCGCTTACAGGCATTGAGGTATAGGCGAAGTCAGAGCAAGGTCGCTTCTTAAGTATTTCAGAACGATTGAAAACATCTCAAACGCAGACCTTGCAGAGCTTGAAAACGCTCCTAAAATGACAAAAGACGCCGCACTTGCGGTGTATAAATACTATCATCCGCAGGATGAAAACAAAACAGAGTAAAATATTGTTGTAAATTATCTTTTAATGTGTTATACTAAAATTTGCAGTTTTAAACAATTGTTTGAAATTCAACTTTTCGGTAATGCCGTATGCCTGCTTGCGGTGTTGTTTTATGATTTTGCAGGCGGAAAGGCTGCGTGCGTTTTATGAGAGTTGTTACAGGCTCCGCAAGAGGCAGACGACTCGAAACCCTTGAGGGTGAAGATGTAAGACCGACAACCGACAGAATTAAAGAGGCTGTTTTTTCGATTATACAGTTTGAAACCGAGGGCAGAAACTTTCTTGACCTTTTTGCAGGCTCGGGACAAATGGGTATTGAGGCTTTGAGCAGAGGCGCAAAGTCGGCAAGCTTTGTTGACAATGCAAAAAAATCGCTTGAAACGGTAAAAAGAAACCTCAAGGCTACTAAGCTTGAAAACTCGGCAAAGGTTTTTGCAATGGATTTTCACAGCTTTCTTTCGATGAATTCACAGCGTTTTGACATTGCATTTCTCGATCCGCCATACAGAACGGGAATGCTGCAGGATGCCCTTGAACTTGTTCCCGAGGCTATGAACGATACGGGTGTAATCATTGCGGAAAATCCTCTTGACGAAGAAATTTTGTCGAATTACGGTGATTTTGTACTTGACAGACAGTATCGCTATGGTAAAATAAAAATAACTACATTCAGACATAAGGATTTTCAAAGATGAACAAAACAGTGATTTGTCCGGGAAGTTTCGATCCCGTAACGCTCGGACACCTTGATGTTATCACGAGAGCGTCAAAGCTTTTTGACCGTGTGATCGTGGGCGTGCTTGTCAATTCTTCAAAAAAACCGATCTTTTCAATTGATGAGAGGATTGAACTTTTGAAGGAAGTTACCGAGCATCTCGATAATGTTGAAATAGTAGGCTTCAACGGTTTGCTTGCACAGTATTGTGAGGATCACGGTGTGGACGCAATTGTTAAGGGACTCAGAGCGGTAACTGACTTTGAATATGAATTTCAGATGGCGCTCACCAACAAAAAGCTGAATCCGAACCTTGAAACCCTGTTTTTAACGGCTGAGGCGGATTCAATGTATCTCAGCTCGAGCATGGTTCGTGAAATTGCCTCAATGGGCGGTGACATCAGTAATTTTGTTCCTGCGTGTATCCATGACAGAATTGTGGAAAGACTGAAAAATAAATAAGCGTTTGATTTTTAATTAAAGGTGGATTAAACCAAACATATAAGGAGTGGACAGAAATGAAAGTTGAGGATTTGATTTTACAGCTTCAGGATGTTATCAGTGCCGCTAAGTCAATGCCGTTTTCGGGTGGTAAGGTAATGGTGAGCAGTGATGAGATTTATGATATTCTCGATCAGATTCAGGACGCTATGCCGGCAGAGGTAAGACAGGCAAAGAATATTGTTGCTGACAGAAAGCAGATTCTTGCCGAGGCTAACCGTGAATCAGAGAATATAATCAGAAGTGCCGAGGAACGCAAAAAGGCTATGCTTAACCAGAACGAACTCGTTCGTGAGGCTCAGGCAAAGGCTAAGGAAATTGTTGACGATGCAAAGCAAAAATCGGCAGAAATCAGAAAAGCTGCGAATGTGTATGTTGACAGCATTATGAAACGCACGGAAGAGGGCGTTGCAACACAACTTGAGGCTCTCAGAAAGACTCATGCAAACATAGTCAGCTCACAGAAAAAGCAGGGCTGATTTAAATTTAGCTTATTAAGGACAGACTCAATATGAGCCTGTTCTTTTTTTATGCCGTTTTTATCGTATGTGTTATGTCACATTATGACACTGAAACGAATGCTTGCGGAATCTGCGGTTGAAAAATATAAAAATAATGTCGGCTTTTGTAACCAGTGCGGTGCGTTTTGTAATTATTAAGGCTGCTGTTTTTGTTATGGAATGGGTGAAAACCTCTGTAAAATCAGCTTTTTTGGGCATAATATTCTTTTACGAAAAAATATGGTTTCAAAGTTGAAAGCATTTGAAATGATTTGTAAATATTATTTGTTTTTTCGTAACTTTGATATTGATTTTTTTGCACCTATGGTTTATAATAAGACAAAAGGTGTCAGAAGGTGTCATTCGGTGACTTTTAAAACCACAGAGTGACGGTTTCTGAAGAAAAGTGTATGGAGGTGGGCAGATGTTTTCGGGAATGACAAATCATTCTATTGATGCAAAAGGAAGAATTGTACTGCCCGCAAAGTTCCGTGAACAGCTCGGCGAAACATACTATCTTGCACGAGGCTTCGGCAACAAGTGCATTCAGGTTATGTCAAGCGAACAGTTCAACGCAATGTGCGAGAAGATTCTTGCACTTCCCGCAAACCTCTCCATGGCTGTTCAGTACACCTTTAACGCTACTGCGGTTGAGGTTACTCCCAACGCACAGGGCAGGGTGATTATTCCGCAGTCCCTGCGTGAGTTCGCCGAGATTGAAGGCGATGCGGTAGTTATCGGTATGACAAACAGACTCGAAATCTGGAGCAAGAAAAATTATGAGGACTATGTTGCTTCTCAGAATGAAAATCTTGCACTTGCTCTCAAGGAGTTAAAGCTTTAAGGAGGTTGTTATGGAATTTTCTCATATTCCTGTCCTTCTTGAGCAGGCTGTTGACGCTCTTGCCGTTAAGGAAAACGGCATTTATGTTGACGGCACAGCGGGCGGAGGCGGTCACAGCAGTGAAATCCTCAGCCGACTTACCACGGGCAAGCTCATTTCGATTGATCAGGATCCCGATGCAATACTGACGCTGACAGAGCGTTTTAAGAAAAATGAAAATTCAATAATTATCAAGGGTAATTTTGCAGATATGGTGAGCCTTCTCCATTCAAGAGGAGTGGGCAGAGTTGACGGCGTTCTGCTTGATATCGGTGTTTCTTCTCATCAGCTTGATACAGCCGAAAGGGGCTTTTCTTTCCATGAGGACGCGCCTCTCGATATGAGAATGAGCCAAAGCGGAACAACAGCCGCAGAGCTTGTCAACACTCTCCCCATAGGTGAGTTAAGACGAATCCTCAGCGTTTACGGCGAAGAAAAATTTGCCGGTGCAATTGCAAACGGAATCGTAAAGGCAAGAGCCGAAAAGCCGATTGAAACTACCCTTGAGCTTGCGGAAATTATAAAAGAAAATGTTCCCCAGCGTGTCCGCCGTGACGGACATCCTGCGAGAAAAAGCTTTCAGGCTTTGAGAATTGCGGTAAACGATGAGCTCGGAGTTCTTGAAAGAGGTCTTGACGGTGCATTTGAACTTCTCGGAAGCGGCGGAAGGCTTGCAGTTATTACCTTTCATTCGCTTGAGGACAGAATCGTAAAACAGAAAATGGCATCTTGGTGTCAGGGCTGTACCTGTCCAAAGGACTTTCCCGTGTGTGTTTGCGGAAACAAGCCAAAGGCTAAGCTTGTTGTAAGAAAGCCGGTTTGTGCAAATGAAACAGAATTGAGAAAATTAACCCGATGAGCAAGAAGTGCAAAGTTTGAGAAATATGCGAAAAAATTTA
>ENA-OQAS01000074-OQAS01000074.1-human-gut-metagenome-genome-assembly--contig:-NODE-74-length-48424-cov-3.552684_pt1 | contig 48424 bp, 75 predicted proteins | sample MGYA00242733_ERZ504523 | MGnify/ENA primary metagenome ERZ504523 (study PRJEB26092, sample SAMD00036239) | human gut metagenome | host: Homo sapiens | study: EMG produced TPA metagenomics assembly of...
CAATGTAGGCTGGGCATGATGTATAACCGTTACTGATGGTAGCGACACCAATGTTGGCCGTGATGCCGCTGAGGCGTTTGCCAAAGGTTCTGATTCAGTAAGTATTCAAGGCACTTGCGACCCACAGAATGAGAAAAAAACCACGCGTACCGTGGTAGTCAGCTTGTCTTCGCATACCGTTACAGCCATTGAAAATGGGCAGACCGTCCGTGTCATGCATATGTCTGCCGGTCAGGGCAATGATTATCAGACGGGCCAGTGCCAGCCGAGCGGCGACTTGTGCACGCCAACCTACTGCGATCCGAACTCCTACGACAACTGCACGCCTGACGGTGACTTCAAAGTGTGGCTCAAGTACCAGTCCCAAGATATGAGCGGCACGCTTACCCTATCGGATGGAAACACCGAGAAGTGGGATGTCAAGGATGTTGGATTCGTCAACTATTTCTCGAAAACAGGTTGCGCGATTCATCGCATCGCCACTCAAAGTGCGTTTAACGACAGCAGTATTCAGGCTATGGGGAAGAACACGTCCCATGGTTGCGTCGCGTCGGCTGGGATCAGGCTGAATGGTTCTACAATTGGTGCCTGATGGGAACGACGGTTCACGTTCAGCCTGATATGCGGGCTAACGGCAGAAAGACGCAAAGGCGGAAGACTGAATGTTCGGCTTCCGCCTTTACGCTATGTAAGATAAATCACGACAAATCATTGCCGAATAGCGAAAGGGGAGCTAGTATTTAGCCCCACGTTCTGTTAGGTTGTCATAGGTATAAACGAGTGATTGGAGGCAGCGTACGGTGGCAGAGAACCAAGCGCCCAACGCCGCGGCTGACGTGGAGATGAGCCAGTATGTGGCTGATCGCACGCGAGTGAACGAAGACAAGATCAAGCAGGATGACGAAATCATCCAGCAGTTCGGCGACTATACGTACGGATGGCATGATACGGATTTCGCTGGAGAGGCAGCGAAGAAGGGCATTGACGAGAATGTCGTTCGTGCCATTTCCGCAGATAAGAACGAGCCGGAATGGATGCTGGAAAAGCGATTGGAAGGCTATCGCGATTTCATCAACCGTCCGATGCCTCAATGGGGTGTCGATCTGAAGGATTTCGACGCCGACGATTTCAAGTATTACGTCAAGCCGATCGACAAGCAGGCCACGACTTGGAGGAATTGCCTGACGAGATCCGTGCGACGTATGATAAGCTCGGTATTCCCGAAGCGGAAAAAAGCCGTCTTGTCTCCGGCATCGCGGCACAGTACGAATCCGAGGTCATCTACAACTCAATCCAGAAGGATCTTGAAGACCAAGGCGTGATTTTCGTCGACACCGACACCGCGGTGCAGAAGTATCCGGAAATCGTCAAGAAGTATTTCGGCAAGTGCATTCCGAGCAACGACAACAAATTCTCGGCATTGAACACCGCCGCATGGTCGGGCGGATCGTTCGTCTACGTGCCGAAGGGTGTGCATGTCGATATTCCGTTGCAGGCATACTTCCGTATCAATACGCCGAATATGGGTCAGTTCGAGCGCACGTTGATTATTGCCGACGAGGGATCGTACGTGCATTATGTGGAAGGCTGCACCGCACCGATCTACTCGACCGATTCGTTGCATTCCGGTGTGGTGGAGATTTTCGTCGAGCCGCATGCCCGCGTACGCTACACCACCGTGCAGAACTGGTCGAACAATGTCTACAATCTGGTGACGCAGCGTGCCTACGTGCGTGAAGGCGGCACCATGGAATGGGTCGATGGCAACATTGGTTCCAAGGCGACCATGAAGTATCCGCCTGCATTCTCGCCGAGCCGTATGCGAAGGCCAGCACCATGTCGCTTGGCTTCGCAGGCAAGGGCCAGTATCAGGATACCGGTGCGAAGATGATTCATCTTGCACCGCACACCAGTTCCACCATCGTGGCGAAGTCGATTTCCCGTGGCGGCGGACGTTCCGCATACCGTGGCCTCGTCAAAATCGTCAAGGGTGCCGAAGGATCGTCCAACTCGACGGTATGCGATGCACTGCTTGTAGATGAGTTCAGCCGCTCCGACACCTACCCGCATGTGGACGTGCGCGAAGATGACGTTTCCATGGCACATGAGGCTACGGTTTCCAAGGTTTCCGAAGACCAGCTGTTCTACCTGATGAGCCGCGGTCTTTCCGAAGACGAGGCCATGGGCATGATCGTGCGAGGCTTCGTGGAGCCTATCAGCGTGAGCTGCCGATGGAATATGCGCTTGAACTGAACCGACTGGTGGAACTGCAGATGGAAGGATCGGTGGGCTGATCACCATGGCACAAACTCAGGAAATCAACATTCCCGTTGCGGATCCGAACGATCCGTATGCGAATCCGGCAGCCATGCCCTCTTCGGCGGATCGCTCGCCGCGGTCATTCGATGTGGACGCATTCGAAGTGCCCGACCGCAAGCAGGATGATTGGCGTTATACCCCTGTGGAACGCGTAGAAGAGTTCTTTGAACCGTTTACGCCGTCGAACGAAACCCAGATTGTCGTCACTATGATCGACGGTACGGCTCTTGCCGAAGGCGTGGTTTACAGCGAAGGCAAGCCGGGCGATGCCGACACAGGCATCGTTTCCAAGCCCTGCGATCGTGTGTCCGCAGTGGAATGGAACTCCGCCTCCCGTGCCGGAATTCTGCGTATCGACGGTGAAATCAGCCAGCCGATACTCGTTAAGATTCATGGTGCCGGAACGGATCTGGACGCATTCCACCTGGTGATCATTGCCGCCGATCGCGCCCACGCTGACGTTGTGGTAGAGCATGACGGCGATGCACGTATCGCCGAAGGTGTGGAGATTCTCACAGGTAGGGACTCCCATGTGTCCACCACGTTCATTCAGGAGTGGAACAAGGCTCCAAGCATGTGGGCAACCAGCGTATCCACTTGGGGGAGGGTGCGTCCCTGCGCCATTCCGTGGTCACGCTTGGCGGCGATGTCGTTCGAATCCGTATGGATCAGGATTTTGGCGGCGATCAGGGCGATCTCAACATGCTTGGCATCTACTTTGTGGATCCGGGCGAGCATATCGAACATCGCACCATGATTGTGCACAACCATCCCGAGTGCAAGAGTCGTGTGGTATATAAAGGCGCTCTTGACGGCAAGGCGCGCACTCCACATGGGTCGGCAACGCGCTGATTGCTCCGACTGCGCCGGGTACCGACTCGTATGAGCTCAACCGCAATTTGGTACTTACTCCGGGCGCGATCGCCGATTCCGAACCGAATCTGGAAATCGAAAACGGCAACATCATCGGAGCCGGACATGCCTCTTCCGTCGGGCGCTTTGACGATGAGGAGCTGTTCTATCTGCAGTCCCGCGGCATTCCGGAAACCGAAGCCCGCAAACTTGTGGTGCGAGGCTTCTTCGGCGAACTCGTCGAGGAGATCGGCATTCCCGCAATCAGCGAACATCTCATGAACGTTATCGACAAGCGCCTGGCACGCGGCGAGAACGACGCAATCGCCCAGGTGTTGGAAGAGAAGTAGAACGTAGGAGCGAAAACCATGTCAACTCTTGAAATCAAAGATCTGTACGCGCACGTTGAAACCAAGGACGCATCAAGCCGATCCTCAAAGGCGTGAACCTGACCGTCAATTCCGGTGAAACCCATGCCATCATGGGGCCGAACGGATCCGGCAAATCCACGCTGCATACACGCTAGCGGGCCACCCCAAGTACGTGGTCGATTCCGGACAGGTGCTGCTCGACGGTGAAGATATCCTCAAGATGACTCCGGACGAGCGAGCCAAGGCGGGCATCTTCCTAGCCATGCAGTATCCGGTCGAAGTGCCAGGTGTGTCGATGACCAACTTCCTGCGCACCGCGAAAACCGAAGTCGACGGCAAGGCTCCGGCCATCCGCACGTGGACCAAGGAACTGTCTGAAGCGATGAAGCGCCTGAAGATGGATCCGAAGTTCGCCACCCGTTCCGTGAACGAGGGTTTCTCCGGCGGCGAGAAGAAGCGTGCCGAAGTGCTGCAGCTCGAACTGCTCAAGCCGAAGTTCGCCATCCTCGACGAAACCGACTCCGGCCTTGACGTTGACGCGTTGCGCATTGTCTCCGAAGGTGTGAACCGCGCCAAGGAAGCCAACCAGTTCGGTATTCTCATGGTCACGCACTACACGCGAATCCTCAAGTACATCAAGCCGGACATCGTGCACGTGTTCGCAGCCGGTCACTTCGTCAAGACCGGCGGCCCTGAACTGGCCGATGAGCTCGAGGAATCCGGCTATGACGCATACCTGCCGGAAGGATCCGATTCCGAAAGCGCGCTGGCATGACCGATTTTGCAGCGATTCGCAAGGAATTTCCGATCCTTGATCAGGAGATCCACGGCCATCCGCTCGTGTATTTGGATTCTGCGGCGACCTCCCAGAAGCCGCAATGCGTGATCGACGCCGAAAGCGATTTTTACCGCACCATCAACGCCGGCGTGCATCGTGGAGCGCATGAGCTTGCCGCACGCAGCACCATGGCGTCGAAGAGGCACGTGCCAAAGTCGCACGTCTTGTCGGCGCCAACTCCGCTGAAGGCGAAGAGGAGATCGTTGTCGCCTCCGGCGCCACCGCAGGACTGAATCTGCTAGCCACCGCATTCGGCAACGCATCGCTGGGACGTGGGGGAGAAGCGGCTAGACGCTTCTGCCTGAAGCCGGGAGACGAAATCGTCGTATCCAAGGCCGAACACCACTCCGTGCTATTGCCGTTCCAGGAGCTTGCCGTGCGTACCGGAGCGACATTGAAATGGTTCGATCTGGACAGTGAAGGTCGCATCCTTTCCAACACTGCGGACGAGGTGATCACCGAACGCACAAAGATCGTGGCCGTCACCCATGTGGGCAACACCACCGGTGCCATCACCGATATCGCACCGATAGTGAAACGTGCGCACGAGGTAGGCGCGGTGGTTGTGCTCGACGCATGCCAGTCCGTACCGCACCTGAAGATCGACCTCCACGCTTTGGATGTTGACTTCGCGGCATGGAGCGCGCATAAGATGTACGGCCCGACCGGTGTCGGCTTCCTCTACGGCAAGCGCGACATGTTGGAGCGTTGCCACCGGCGAATTTCGGTGGATCCATGGTAGAACTTGCCTGGATGGATCAGGAAGCCCAATACATGGCTCCTCCTGCGCGTTTCGAGGCGGGCACGCAGCCGGTCGCGCAGGTCGTTGCGGCCGGTGTCGCAGCCGAATGGCTGATGAATATCGGCATGGAGAATCTCGAAGCCCACGAGCGCGTTATCGCAGGCGAACTCCTCAAGATGGGGCAGATCGACGGCGTGCGCATTCTCGGACCGCAGACCAACGAGCAGCGCATCGGCACGGTGGCTTTTGAAATCGACGGCGTGCATCCGCATGATGTTGGCCAGTTCATCGACGCGCAGGGCATCGCCATTCGTGTCGGACATCATTGTGCGCAGCCGGTCCACCGTCACTTCGGCGTGTACGCATCCAACCGCGCGTCCAGCGGCATCTACAATTCCGTCGAAGACGCGCAGGCATTGGTTGAGGCGTTGAAGAAGGTCCGTCCGTTTTTTGGAGTTGAGTAACGCATATGAGTGATTTTGCAATGTCTGGCGACGATCTCGAGCAGATGTACCAAGAGGTCATTCTCGAAGCCTCGAAGAATCCGCATGGCAAGGAGCATTTCGCTCCGGATCTGGCTTCCGAAAACGCCTCCCAGGCGGGAAAGACCACGGTTCAGGCAACCCACGAGTATTGCACTCCCGGCGAGTCCCACCAGTCAATCCGACCTGCGGAGACGAGGCCACCGTGCATGTGGAGGTTTCCGACCAGGAGCCGCACGTTATCGAACGACTGGTGTGGGACGGTCACGGCTGCTCCATTTCACAGGCCAGCCTTTCGGTGATGGTGGATCTGGTGGAAGGCAAAACCGTGGATGAGGCCATGGAATTGGCCGGAACGTTCCATAAGCTCATGGAATCACGCGGCAAAGGCTTGGACGATGAATCCGCCGAGGAATCGTTGGAAGACGGCATCGTGTTCCAAGGAGTGTCCAAGTATCCAATGCGTATCAAGTGCGCGCTGCTCGGATGGGAAGGCATGAAGGACTCCGTGGCCAAGGCATTGGCCGCGAAAGCCTGACAAGTATTGTTCTATGGTGGGAAGCAGGATGTTTCCCGTGCTTCGTGCGCCGCGTTTTACAACGGGCGAAACACGTGAGACAAACTCCAGCCAACGCGATAGGCTACTCAACGGAACATATTCGAATCATATATGGAGCGACAATGAGCGATACCTTGGTACCTGAACCGCAAGCCTCGATTTTCGATTCCGTGGCCAAGGCATTGGGCAATGACGAGGCCGCGGCGCGTCGCGTCATGCTTAACCCAAATCTCGCCAAAGGATTCAAGGACGGCAAACCAGTGGAAATCGAACGCGAAGACACCAAGCAGGACGCTTGTGGCTGCGGCAATCAGGCTGGAGCATGCGGTTGTTCCGAAGAACAGGATGACGGCATCGCGTTGAAGGCTATTGACGACATTGGTCGAGCTACTGCGGCCGACGTGAAGGAAGCGTTGCATCAGGTCATTGATCCTGAGCTTGGCATTGATGTGATTGATTTGGGATTGGTGTATGGCATTGAGATCGATGAGCTTGGTCGTGCCATTATCACGATGACATTGACCACTCCGGCATGCCCGTTGACTGATCTGATCGAAGACGAGTGCGCGAGCACGCTTGCCGGCCTCGTCGAGGAATTCCGCATCGACTGGACGTGGCAACCGCGTTGGAGCATGGAAAAGATCACGCCGGAAGGTCGCGAGCAGTTGGCTGCGCTCGGCTTCAATTTCGACAATCTGCCAAAATACTGACAGAAAATCTGTGATATATCAACCTGATATTGCTGATATGTTGATTCCGCAGCGAAACTGCATGTTCGTTGCGGAATTTTTTTTGTAAAACAGATTTTGATGATATTTGATTGGATATCATCATCAAGAAAAAATGGCACAGAAAAAGCGTGCTCCCGACGCCGGGAAGCACGCTTTTGTTCTGTGTGCGGCAGAACGTCAGTCGTCGACCACGGTACCTTCGGCACCACGGTGATGCCTTCCGGCGTGACGGTGAAGCCACGGGCCAGATCATGTTCGTATCGATACCGACGGTCGAATTCTCGGTAAGCACAACATTCTTGTCGAGGATCGCCTTGTAGACGCGTGCTCGACGATTGATGGTCACGCCGTCGAACAGAATCGAATCGACGACCTGGGACCACGAGTGGATACGCACGTTCGGCGAAAGCACGGAATGATGCACTTCACCGCCCGATACGATGACGCCAGGGGAGACGATCGAGTCGGTGGCGTGTCCGAGACGGTCGCGACCGGCATGGACGAACTTCGCTGGCGGCAGATTGCCGGACAGCGTGTAAATCGGCCATTCGGTGTTGTACAGGTTGAATTCCGGCACATACGAGATCAGATCCATATGCGCATCGTAGAACTGCTTCAGAGTACCCACGTCGCGCCAGTAGGCATGATCGGTCGGCGTCGCTCCCGGAATCTCGTTGGAGTTGAAGTCGTACACGCCAGCCTCGTTACGGGCCGCGAAGTACGGTGCGATATCGCCGCCCATATCATGCTTGGTGTCTTCGGCCTTCTCGTCAAGCGCCAAAGCTTCGAACAGGGCGTCGGTGTTGGCCACGTAGTTGCCCATGGAAGCAAGAATGGAGTTCGGATCATCTGGCAGGCCGGTCGTGGTCTGCGGCTTCTCCTGGAAGCTCTTGATCATATTCGGGTGCTCCGGATCAACCTCGATCACGCCGAACTGGTTGGACTGGCTGATCGGCTGGCGAATACCCGCCACCGTGAACTCCGCGCCGGATTCGATATGCTGCTGCACCATCTGCTGGAAATCCATGCGGTAGACGTGGTCGCGCCGACGATCACCACAATATCCGGCTGCACGTCCTCGATGATGTTGATGGTCTGGTAGATGGCGTCGCAGAGCCGAGATACCAGTGCTTGCCAAGTCGCTGCTGAGCCGGAACAGGGGAGACGTAGTTGCCGAGCAACGGCGAAAAACGCCACACCGTGGAAATATGACGGTCAAGCGAATGGGACTTGTACTGGGTGAGCACCACGGTCTGCATATAGCCTGAATTGACCAAATTGCTCAGCGGGAAATCAATCAGACGGAACACGCCGCCGAACGGGACGGCGGGCTTTGCCCGGTCTCTGGTCAAAGGCATCAGACGAGTGCCTTCGCCTCCTGCAAGCACGATGGAAAGAATTTTCGGATTCTTTGCCATGAGAACTCCTCTCCTAGAGCGTCGTTACGACACCGCACACATTGGTCGGTCTGCATCATCGCAAACCACTTACGCACTCAATAATTGCATATTTTCTGCAACATGCAAGGAGTTTGCATCGCGAGTCTTGAAAATTTGCTGACTGTTTCAGTGAACAGCTGTTGAATAGAAGGCCACGGCGCTCGATGCGGCGACGTTAAGACTGTCCACTCCGTGCTCATGGGAATCTTGACCGTCAGGTCGGCGCGGGAGATGGTGTGATGCGACAGACCGTCGCCTTCGGTGCCGAAAATCAGCGCCAATTTGTCGATATGGTCCTTTTCGCCGTTGTCGTTGTTCAAACGACGAACAAGCTCCTCCAGCGAAATGGAATCGTCTTCAAGGGCCATCGCAACGGTGGTGAACCCAAGATCGCGCAATTCCTGCATGCCGGTGAATGGCCAGTAGTGTTTATCATCTCCGCCAATACGAGTCCACGGAATCTGAAACACCGTGCCCATCGACACGCGGGCGGCGCGTCGATACAACGGATCGCCGCAGGAGGGCGTCACCAACACTGCATCGACGTTCAACGCGGCGGCTGATCGCATGAGGCTCCGACATTGGTGTGGTCAACGATGTTTTCCATGACCGCGATGCGTCGTGCGCCGCGACACACCTCCTCGACGCTGGGCAGTGGCCAGCGTTTCATCGCGGCCAGGGCGCCACGATGCAAGCGGTAGCCGGTCAGCTGCTTGAGCTGTTCAGGGGATGCCACGTACACGGGAATGTCGGTGCCCCAACGTTGGTCGATGCGTGCGAAGGTTTCCGACATGCCTCCGATCCACGGTTCTTCGACAAGCAGGGAAATCGGTTCCCGGTCGGCGGTCAGCGCGCGATCGATGACTTTCGGCGATTCCGCGATGAACAGGCCCTTGCTGGGTTCAAGCTTGTTGCGAAGCTGGATTTCCGTGAGATTCGTGTATGCCGACACGCGCTCGTCGTCAATGGAATCAAGATGGATGAACTGCATGTGATCGATCTTTCGCCGAATAGCTTTCAGATACAAGAAAACCCCTTGTTTCCAAGGGGTTTGCTGGTGTCCGGAGCGGGACTTGAACCCGCACGCCTGTATAAATAGGCACTAGCACCTCAAGCTAGCGCGTCTACCATTCCGCCACCCGGACAGGTGCGTTGCTCAGCGGCAACAAACGAAAACTATAGCAGATGCTCGGTGTGATGCAAGTCTCGGCGTGTCGCGCGGAATTACGCCATTGGTATCCGAGGTGCTGGTAGGCTCTGAAACTATGACTGATGCCCTTTTCCTGCTTGATACGGAACATGATGATGTGCCGGTGAACAGTGACGAATTGAACGCCGGATGGAAATTGACGTTGCCCCAGTCGGTGCGTCGACATGCCATTCAGGCCATGCGTCTGAAAGACGGTGACGAATTGCAGCTTTCCGACGGTAAAGGGCTACGTATCCACGCGGTGTTGCGCGATGCGCAACAAGGAATCGCGGAAGTGTCGAGCTTCGGCAAAGAACCGCAGCTACCACCAAACTCGCTTTGATCCAAGCGCTGGCGAAAACAGGACACGATGAGCAGGCCATCGACACCGCAACGCAGATCGGTGTGGATGAGGTGATTCCATGGCAGGCTGATCGTTCCATCGCCAAATGGAAGGCGGGGCGCACCGATAAGAAGTGGCGGCAAGTGCTTGATGCCGCCACTGAACAATCCCGACGCTCCTGGACGCCGGAATTGGGGGAGTGCGTGACCAGCAAGCAGTTGATTGCCATTTGCAAGCGTGCCTGTGTGCACGGCGACATGGTGATTGTGCTGCACCAGGATGCTACCAAAACTTGGAGCCAGCTGGAGGAAGCGATCGCGGTGCTTTCCGACAAATGCTTGCAGGACGGGCGCCAGCGCACCGTGTACGTGGTGGTCGGCCCGGAAGGCGGCATCAGCGATGCTGAAATCGAATCCTTCACCAATGCGGGAGCTGAAGCATGCGTGCTTGGAAGCAATATTCTGCGAGCGTCGACAGCTGGTCCCGTCGCGTTATCGCTGCTCGCACGGGCGTTGGGACGATTCATCTGACGCCACACGCCGGCGAAATGCGGCGGATTATCCCGGTTGCGCAATAGCATGGGTACCGAAGGACAACCAGCATTAAGGAGCATTATGAGCGACAAGGATTGCCTGTTCTGCAAGATCATCGCAGGAGAAATTCCAAGCGAAAAAGTGTATGAGGACGATACCACCTACGCATTCAAGGACATCAATCCGAAAGCCAAAGTACATGTGCTCGTGGTGCCTCGCAAGCATTATGCGAACGTGGCCGAGCTTGCGGCGGCCGATCCCCAGCAGCTCGCCACATGGCTCAGGTCGCGCAAAATATCGCCGACCAGGAATTCCACGGTGCCTTCCGCCTGATCTTCAACACCGGAATTGATGCTGGCCAGACGGTATTCCACGTGCATGCTCACGTGCTGACCGGCGAAAAGCTTGACGAATAATCTTCCCTTTCCCCATATATCGACGTCAGAAGAGGTTTTGTGGCCACTACTACACGTACCATCGCGATTCCGCAGCAGCTTGACCCGGTGACCGTGCTCGGACCGGTCGACGAGGTCCTTCGGGAAGTGGAACGTGCGTTCCCCGACTTGACCATTATCGTCAGAGGCAACCGCATCGCGATCATGTCACGTTCCAGCAAATCCGAATCCCAAGCCGCACAGGCCGAGCATGTGATCGAAAACATCATCCAAGCCGCATATACGGCTCCGATGGACGCCGATACGGTGCGACGCATGCTCGATCAAAACGTGTTGAAAAATCCTGTGCGTGCTACTCGCCCGGGCCATGGACGTGTAGTGGAGGAACTACGGCTGGCCGATCGGCAACAGGAGCATACCTCCAATCGCGAGAATCATGCGGACCGACGCAAACCGCATGTGCCCGGAGTGATCACCTTTGCGCTCGGCAAGCCGGTGCGTGCCAAAACGCTGGTCAGATCACATATGTCAATGCCATCGAATCACATACCATCACATTTGCCATCGGACCGGCAGGCACCGGCAAAACATACCTTGCAGTGGCGAAAGCGGTACGCGCATTCCAAGATAGGCAGGTGCGCCGCATTATCCTGACCAGACCAGCCGTCGAGGCGGGAGAAAGCCTTGGTTTTCTTCCTGGCACATTGAACGAAAAAGTCGATCCATATCTGCGTCCGCTATATGATGCGCTTTCTGACATGCTCGGGGCAGACCAGCTCAAGCGCTACATGGACGACGGCACCATCGAAGTCGCACCGCTCGCATATATGCGTGGACGCACGCTCAACGATGCATTCGTGATCCTCGATGAGGCGCAGAACACCACCGAACAACAAATGAAGATGTTCCTGACCCGACTAGGCTTCAATACGAAAATGATTATCACCGGCGACGTGACGCAGGTCGATCTGACAGTACCGAAATCCGGGCTCGCCACCATCGAACGCATCCTTGACGGCATTGACGACATCGCATTCGCCCACCTCAAACCGGAAGACGTAGTGCGACACGCGCTTGTCGGCAAAATCGTCGCAGCGTACGACCGACACGCGGCCATTGCCGGCGACCACAGCAGACACGCCACGGGCAAAACCACATCCAGGCAAACAAGCGAGCAAATCGAAAGGAACGCTGAATGAGCGTCGAGGTAACCAACGAAACCGTCTGGCAAATTGACGGCAAGGTGTTCTCCGATCTTGGCATATGGGTGATGGACCAAATGCGGGTCAGCACGCAATCCGACCTGACCATCATGTTCGTAGACCCCGATCCCATCGCCCAACTGCACATGCGTTGGATGAATCTTGAAGGCCCCACCGACGTGATGAGCTTCCCCATGGACGAGCTGCGCCCAGGAGACGGCCGAACTGTGATGGAAGGCGTGCTTGGAGATATCGTGATTTGCCCGTGGGTGGCTGCGCAGCAGGCGCTCGCGGCCGGACATAACACCATGGAGGAAATGATGCTGCTGACGATTCATGGCATCCTCCACCTACTCGGATACGACCATGCCACCCCAGAACAGGAGCGTCAGATGTTCGGTCTGCAGCGACAGCTGCTACTCACCTTCTTCGCGCTTCGCCAGGGAGCGGGGACGCAGGCCATCCTTCCGCCGGATACGCCGGACGCGCTCGCCGAATGGGATAGGCAGCATGGCACGGGACGCAGATCGCCAAATAATGATTGACGTTGCGGTAGCATATCGTCCGGCATGATGGGGGCTGAATTATGCAGGCAACAATGATTGCGATGATCGTGGTGCTCGCCGTGGTGGCGCTGCTGTTGGTCTGGCTGTCGCTTTCAATGGCCGCGACTGAAGGCGCTGTGGGACGTGTGACCAGGGCGAGCCTGAATAACCTTATTCTCGAAATTCAAACGGATGCCGAGCTTTCGCAATTCATACGCGACAAGAAAATCAGGCGCATTCATAAGGTTCAGCGGTTGGTGGCCGATCGCTATGCCACCGCCGGATCGTGCGCGTTCTTCCGCATCTGCTGCAATGTGGTTGATGGTGTGCTCGTGACGGTGATTGCGGGCATGTTGGACGCTCCACTATGGGCCGAATTACTTGCCGGATTTGTTTTTGCCATCGTCATTGCGGTGATTTCGCTGTTGGTGCGTCCGCGTAGTGCCGGGGCATCCAAGCCAGTCGACATTATGCTGCAGCATGTGGATGCTGTTTCCATTGCGGTTCTATTAACCCCATTCGCAAAAATCGGGGGGCAAAAAGGCGCGAAGCGTCGCGGCAGTGATCTTTCCGACGACGAGGAGCTCGAAAAAATCCAGATCGAACAAGGACGGGCAACCATTGACCGTCTGGTCGAAGCCAACGATTTCGATCCTGAAGTTTCCGAAATGCTGCGCAATGTGCTCACGCTTTCCGAAACGCTGACTCGTGAGATCATGGTGCCGCGCACCGACATGATTTGCATCGAGCGAGACGAAACGTTGGAGAATATGCTTAAGCTTTGCTCCCGTTCCGGATTCTCACGTGTGCCGGTCATCGGCGACGATGTGGACGATCTGGTCGGCGTGGCTTATTTGAAAGATGCCGTGCGCGCGACGGCCTTCAACCATGCGGCGATGACACGCGAAGTCGAATCGATAGTTCGTGACCCCATGCTCGTGCCGGAATCCAAGCCGGTCGACGATCTTTTCCACCAAATGCAGCGCACACGCCAGCATGTCGCCATTGTGGTGGATGAATATGGCGGAATCGCGGGCATGGTCACCATCGAAGATGCCATCGAGCAGATTGTGGGCGAACTGGAAGACGAACATGATCGCACGCAACATGCCGATCCGGAACGGATCGGTGACAAGAAATGGAGCATGCCCGCACGCACGCCTATCGCCGACTTGGAAGAGATTTTCGAAATCGACATTGACGAGGATGATGTCGACACCGTTTACGGCTTGCTGACCAAGCTGTTGGGACGTGTGCCGATCGTCGGATCCTCCGCAGTCACTCGAGGCTTGCGCATGACCGCGGTCGACTCCGCAGGACGCCGCAAAAAAGTGCCGACCATTGTGGTGGAGCCGGCCCACGTCGAGGGCGTGGACGAAACTGAAACACGTAACGAAGAACATGCGGATGATGCCGAAAAGGCATCCGACAACGATAAGGATTCCAAAGACAAGCATGACTGACGCAGCAACAACCGAGACGACTTCCGACCATTCCGATTCCGCCACGCCCGTTCCATATCGGTCCGGTTTCGTTGCCGTGGTCGGGCGTCCTAACGTGGGCAAGTCGACGTTGATCAACGCGTTGATCGGTACGCAGATCGCCATCGCATCATCTCGCCCGGAAACCACTCGTAAAGCCATTCGTGGCATTTTAACCACGGATAATGCGCAGATCGTTTTGGTTGATACGCCTGGCATCCATCGACCGCGCACACTACTTGGGCAGCGTCTGAACGATGTTGTGGACGAGTCGCTCGCCGACGTGGACGCCGTTGCTTTCCTGCTGCCTGGTAATCAGGAGATTGGTCCCGGCGACAAGCGCATTTTGAGCCGTCTGCGTTCTGATTTCGCAGTCAAGCGAGATGATGGCACATTCAAATGGAAGGTGCCGCTGGTTGCCATCGTTACCAAGATTGACGAATTAAGCCGTGACGGGCTGATCAATAAGCTCATTGAAATCAACGAATTCGCCGACTTCACCGATATTGTGCCAGTCAGCGCGCTGAAGCATGACAATCTTGCGGAAGTCAAGAACGTGCTTATCGAGAACATGCCGGAAGGCCCGCAAATGTACCCGGCCGAGCAGATCACCGAAGAGCGTCCGGAAGAAACCATTGCGGAACTGGTCCGTGGCGCTTTCCTGGAAGAATTGGATGACGAGTTGCCGCATTCACTGGCCGTAGTCGTGGATTCCATCGAATATCCGGAAGACAACGATAGTGGCGAAGCTTACGATGCAAAGCCCACGTGATTGTGTCGATTTATGTGGAACGCGATTCCCAGAAACCGATCATCATCGGCAAGGGAGCGGAACATCTTGTGCGTGTCAAGAAGAAGTTGCGTACGCCGGTCAACCGTATTGTTGGACAGAAGCCAAACTCGATTTGCATGTCAAGGTTGCCAAGGATGGCAGTCGGATCCTAAACAGCTCGAGAAGCTAGGCTTCTGATCTGCTTAGGATCCGCTTCGCAGCGAAGCTGCTCACTTCACCTAAGGACAGTCCACTGGACTGTCCTTTTGACGGTTCAGCCAAACAGCTCGAGAAGCTAGGCTTCTGATCTGCTTAGGATCCGCTTCGCAACGATTGCGTGGAAAATAATAAATGAGGTCTGATTCCCGTAGGAGTCAGACCTCATTCTGCTGTTTCGAAGACTACTTCTTCTTGGTGTACATCTGCGTATTCAGCAAAGTGGCATAACGCTTGATGACCTTCGGACGAATCACCTTCATGGAAGCGGTCATCAAACCATTCTCCTGAGTGAATTCCTCCGGCAGAATGATGAACTTACGTACGGACTCCGCACGGGAAACACCTTCGTTGGCCTGATCGACCCACTTCTGCACTTCCGCACGGACGGCGGCATTGTTGGCGGCCTCCTCCATGGGTATGTCGCGATTCAGCCCCTTGCTTTCCAACCACGGACGCAAGGATTCCTCGTCAAGCGTAACAAGTGCGGAAATGAATGGACGCTTGTCGCCAAGCACCAAGGCCTGGGAAACGAATTCGCAACGCTTGATAACCTCTTCGATCGGACCGGGCGAGACATTCTTGCCGCCTGCGGTGATGATGAGATCCTTCTTACGTCCGATGATATACAGGAAGCCGTCATCGTCGATACGTCCCAAATCGCCGGTACGATACCAGCCGTCTTCAGTGAATGAATCCTCGGAGGCTTCCTCGTTCTTGTGGTACTTCGGGAACACGGCGGTACCCTTGACCTGAATCTCCTCATCTTCGGCGATACGCAGCTCGAAGCCAGGGAAAGCCACGCCGACGGAACCTGATGATAGGGCACACCAAGCGGATTGAACGCGCAAGGAGCCGTGGTCTCGGTCAAGCCATAACCCTCATACACGGGCACTCCGGCGCCACGGAAGAACGCCATAAGTTCCGGGTCAAGAGGAGCGCCGCCCGCCACGATCCACTGGGCACGTCCGCCGAGCACCTCGCGTAGCGAAGCGTAGACCACCGGGTCGAACGCCATACGGCGAGCCTTGGCCAAAGCTCCGGCCTTACCCTTCGCACTGACCTCCTTCATGTAATTCTGGGCTGCCACAACGGCTGCGGCGAACGCCACGCCCCTGGCGCCATGACCAGCCTTCTGCGAGGCCGCGTTATACACCTTCTCAAGAACACGCGGAACAACGATCATGACGGACGGCTTGGCGACTGAAGATCGGCGATCAGCGTCTTGATGCCCTGCGCGATGTAAATATGCAGTTCGCTGGCTACGCAAATGTAGTTGATGGCACGTGCGAAAGAGTGCGCCTGTGGAAGGAACAGCAGCACGCTGTTCTTCCTCTCATGCAGCAGTTTCGGCATATACGCCGGAAGATTCAACGCGGTGGTGCAATAATGCTCATGGGTCATCTCCACACCCTTCGGCGCGGCGGTGGAACCAGAAGTATACACAATGGAGCACAGGTCGGTTTTCTTGATGGAAGCGATGCGCTCGTCAAGCTCTTCGTCGCTCACGCCGGAGCCGTAGGCCATGATTTCGTCGAGACCGCCGTTCTCGAAGCAGATAATGTGTTCCAGTGCCGGGCATTCCTTATCGGCACCATCGGCTTTGGCGCGCATATCGGTGGTCTCGACCACCAGCAGGCGGGAATCGGAATTATTGACGATATTACGGATCTGCTCCGCGGAATCCGTGTCGTAGATCGTGGCGAGCACACCACCACATGCCATGACGGCCGCGTCGAACACATCCCACTCGTACGAGGTACGGCACATGAACGCCACGCCGTCGCCCTTCTTAAGACCGTAATGCATCAGACCCTTGGCGATCTGACGAATATCGGCGAGCACCTCGTTGCCGGTTTTGGTCACCCATTCGCCGTTCGTCTTATAGGTGTAGAGCGGCTCGTCACCCATACGCTCGGCTCGATCGGCGTAAATATCGTAGATGGTGGTGCCCTCGTCCAGCGGCGGCTTGCCCTCGGTTTTGGTGGTCAACAGACCGGTTTCCGGATCGAGGAACGTGGTGGATGGGAATCCTTCGCCCCATTCGACGATGTGCGGAAGGTCGATATGGCCGTCGGGGGAGATGATGTTGTTCGGATCGTTGTAATCCGGAGTGTTGCCGGAATCGTCGCTGACGGGGTGAACGAAGTCACCTCCCAAACGCAGTGCCTTCTGCGCAAGATTTGCAGCTCGCTTGTTCAAAGAGGTGATGACGGACACGTGACTCTCCTACACATTTAAATCCAATATCTGTAGGATGATAGACCCATGAATGCGACACGTCACCTTACGGTAGCGTAGGGAAAGTGCGCATCCAGCGGGGCCTGCGTAAAGGAATTGCCATGCGATGCCATTCAATAGGTGAACTTTTCTTCATACAAAGGTGTGACCTACGTTACACTGGTGCGCTGTATCTGTTCATTTTGATTTCTTTAACGAGGAAGAAAGGGCACCTATGGCTGAAACAGCTGAAGCCACCGTGGTCTTCGGAGTTCTCAATGAGACCTCCGAACACGAGTCTCGTGTTGCTCTGACACCGGATATCGTAACGAGGTTGCGTAAATCGGGTGTTAACTGCCTGATCGAATCCGGTGCGGGCGTCGCATCGCATTATGTTGATGAGGATTATAGTAAGGCCGGAGCGCAGGTCTCTCCGCCGATGAAGTGATTGCGCGTGCCGACGTGCTTGGTTTCGTCGATCTCCGAGCAGCGCGCTGCTCGGACGCGTTAAGCAGGGTACCTGGATTATCGGTATGCTCGGTTCGTTCACCGACGCCGATTATGTCACTGCGATTGAAAAGGCCGGTCTGGTCGGTGTTGCCATGGAGAAGCTGCCGCGTCAGTTGAGCTCCGCGCAGTCTATGGACGAGATGACTTCTCAGAATTCCGTAATGGGTTATAAGGCGGCCATCGTGGCGGCCAACGCGTACGGTTCGTTCCTGCCGATGATGACCACCGCCGCTGGCACCATCCGCCCGGCCAAGGTGCTTATTCTTGGCGCAGGCATCGCGGGTCTGCAGGCCATCGGCACCGCCAAGCGTCTTGGCGCGGTTGTCACCGCGTACGATGTGCGTCCGGCTTCCAAGGGCGAAGTTGAATCCTTGGGCGCGAAGTTCCTGGATCTGGGTCTTGACTTCTCCAAGGGTCAGGGCGAGGGCGGCTATGCCCGTGCGCTGAGTGCCGAAGAGCAGGCCCAGCAGCAGGCTGCCGTCGATCAGAAGGCTGCCGGCTTCGATATCGTCATCACCACCGCCAAGTTCCCGGCCGCAAGCTCCGGTTCTGCTGACCAAGGCTGGCGTGGCCGGACTGCACCGTGCGCTGTGATCGTCGACTGCGCGGCAAGCGACCTCGGCGGCAACGTCGAAGGTTCCACCGTCGGCACCCAAGTCACTGAAAACGGCGTGACCATCATCGGCGCTCCGTACCTGTCAAGCGGCGTTTCCACTACCGCATCCAACCTGCTGAGCCGCAATGTGGCCGATGTGCTTGCGCATTTCGTGCGTGACGGCAAGCTGGCCATCGATCTGAACGAAGAGCTTGACAACGCCATGGTCGTGGCCGGCCGCGGCGAGGAAGCCAAGAAGGAAGGGGAGTAAGCAATGGATATCGTTGTTGCGATTACTCTGTTCGTCCTCGCGCTGCTGATCGGCGTTGAGGTTATCGGCAAGGTGCCGGCCACCTTGCATACTCCGTTGATGTCGGGCGCGAACTCGATCCACGGCATCGTCATCGCCGGCGTTGTTATCGTCGCCGCGCATGCCACCAGCCCGCTCGCCTGGGTGTTCATCTTCCTGGCTGCAGTGCTGGGCACGATGAACGTGGTCGGCGGCTATGTCGTCACCGACCGCATGCTGGAGATGTTCAAGTCCGACAAGGGCAAGAAGAAGGAAGAGGAGGCCAAGTAAATGGGTACCATGGCTGAAATGCTGAGCACGCCGCTCGGCGTCATCGAATGGTTCGTCTATCTGCTGGCCGCCGTGATGTTCGTTATCGGCCTGCACTTGATGAACTCTCCGAAGACCGCTCGCAAGGGCAATATGGTCTCCGCTGTCGGCATGATCCTTGCCGTGGTCATGGCGTTCATTGTGCTGTTCGCAGGTGAGATCTCCAACGGATTCCAGCATGGCGTTGCCGTTGTGCTGCTGATAGCCGGCATCATCATCGGTGCCGTCGCCGGTGTGGTTTCCGCCAAGAAGGTCAAGATGACCGACATGCCGCAGCTCGTTTCCGTATTCAACACCGTGGGTGCGGCGCCGCCGCGCTTGTGGCTTTGAACGACATTCTGACCTCCGAGGGCACGCCTTCCATCGTGGTGTTGATCACCGCTGGTTTGGGCATCATGATCGGTTCCGTCACGTTCTCCGGCTCTCTGATCGCAGCCGGCAAGCTGCAGGGCATCAAGTGGGTGAAGAAGCTGAACTTGCCGGGCAAGGGCTTCTGGAACATTCTGTTCGCCGTACTGACCGTCGTATCCTTCGTCATGCTGTGCGTGCAGCCGGGCCAGCGTCTGCTGTGGTCCGTGCTCACCACCGTGTTCGCGCTGTGCTACGGTCTCGTGTTCGTCATCCCGATCGGCGGCGCCGATATGCCGGTGGTCATTTCCGTGCTCAACGCCTGCACCGGTACTGCAGTGGCCATGTCCGGCTTGGCTATCAATAACATCGCTCTGATCGTGGCCGGCGCACTGGTTGGTGCCGCCGGTGTGACCCTGTCCATCGCCATGTCCAAGGCCATGAACCGTCCGCTGCTGTCCGTGCTCGCAGGCGGTTTCGGTGGTGCCAATGCCGCCGCTGGCGCTGGTGAGGGTCCGGAAGGCAGCATGAAGGAAACTTCCGCGGACGATCTGGCCGTACAGCTCGTATACGCCGAAAAGGTCATCTTCGTGCCGGGCTTCGGTCTGGCCCAGGCTCAGGCCCAGCGCGAGCTTGCTGATCTTGGTGTGCTCCTCAAGAACCACGGCGTCGAAGTCTCCTACGCCATCCATCCGGTGGCAGGCCGTATGCCTGGCCACATGAACGTGCTGCTCGCCGAAGCCAACGTGCCGTACGAGGAGCTCGTCGATCTGGATGACATCAATCCGCAGTTCCCGCAGGCCAACGTGGCTCTTGTGGTCGGCGCCAACGATGTGACCAACCCGGCCGCACGCAAGCCGGGCACCCCGGTCTCCGGCATGCCGATCCTCGACGTCGACAAGGCCCAGAACGTGGTGGTCATGAAGCGCGGTCGCGGTACCGGTTATGCCGGTATCCAGAACGAACTGTACTTCGAAGACAACACGCAGATGCTTTTCGGCGACGCCAAGGCAAGCCTGCAGGCCGTTATCGCGGCAGTCAAGGAGCTCATCAACTAACAGCTGAAACGTTGCGTTGATGCTTTTCCTGAAAGGTCTCTTCCGGTGAGGGAAGGGACCTTTTTGCATATGGTGATTTTCGTAAGATCAGGTCTGTTGCATGCGAATTGTGAGTTATCCACAGTCGTTATTCGCCTGTGGATATGGGTGGAGTTTTCCACATATCCACAGATTTTCAAGGTTCGGTGGCGCAAGATGATTTGAATATGAGACAGTAGGTGCACCCTACAACAAAGGAGTTGCACATGGCGGAAATAATCACTGGCCCGTTCCATATGGATGAACAGGGATTTTTGGCAACGATCGAAGAACTTATCGAGCGGTTTGATGGATACAGTTCTGGCAAATATCTTGCGGAATTGGGAAAAATCCACGATGAATACGGTGAGATCGGATCTCTTTCGCTTTTTGACGAAAAAGTCTGTGAACTGGGGAAGGAATTATTCTGCAGCACATCATGGGTGGCGAATCTGGCGTGGGCCATGATTTCGTTCGATTATGATCTGGTTGAGCATGATGCGAATTTTCTTGATGGATGCCGTAACATCGTGCGTAAGTACGGTATGAGCGTTTGGCTCTATGAAATGATCAATGACGCTTCGATAGCGGTGGCTTTGCAAAGGCCCAGCAGCAGAATGCCATTCCAGATTGGATTGACCTACACCAAGGATGTGTTTCGGAGAAGCAAGAAAAAGGGTGGAAAATACGCTACCAGCAAAAAGAAGAGACTGGCCTGCATGGCTGAATATTTGCAGGAAGTATATTGGCTGGCCGCGTACAGTCTGCTACGTTGGGGTGAGGAAGAGCCGCGTGCGGCCGATGTTGCGTTGATGGTGCTTGGATATGGCGGTATCGGCATGTGCATGCTGAGGGACGATCCGAAGTGGTGGATTCCGGATGCGATGAAGACTTCTCCTATCGAAATCTGTGCGACCATCTGCGCGATCTTAGAATTCAAGCCGATCTGGACTATGCTTGCAATGCCGACCTTGCCGAATCCATGTTGCTTGAATATCCCGCGTGTATGGATGCGCGATATCTGTACGATGCGGGGAAAATCGTGGAAGCGTATCGTGCTTTGTGGAACAAGCAGACTGAATCAGCTTCGCAAATCATGGAACGCGTTTACCAGAAGGGCGCGCATCAGGTGACGAACATTTGGAGGATCCGCTGTACCTGCATGATCTTGCCCTGTCGCTGTTGGGGGCAGTTGGCTCGCGGCCCCTTACTGAAGGTTCCGGACTCGTGATGACAAGATGTTCCAGCAGGGAGTGGAAAGTCTGAGACGAACGACTGAATCCGTTAAAGGGATGGGGTTGGCGATGACATTGGGAGGGTATATTTGCTTCCCGGAACCGGAAAGTAGGGATGATGCGCTTTTCGCACCGCGAAAGGAGAAGAAACGATTAATGGACGCCTGTAACGGGCTTAGGGATTTGTCGGCAATGGTTGCGCTCTACCGTTTTCCAAGGGATATCGAATCCCTGCGTGCAACGCGTGCGCTTCTCGCTCATGACGCGAAGGGATATATCGATCTGATGGGTCCATACATGGGAAGCGCGGATGAGACGGGAGGAAACGAGGGGAGGCCGGTTTCAATCGGCGACTGATCGGCCTCTCAGATCGCGAACGTCAAAGCGTATGTATCATGGTTGTGCCGAGATTGAATGGCGGAACGTTCAGATGAACTTTGTCTCTTCGATCTCGGTGCATGCTATGCCGTATTGCTCCAACAATTCGCGAAATGCTTTTACGTATCCATCTGTGGCGAACTTCTGTGTGAATGACAGACAGAAGTTCTCGTTTACGTAATTCACTTCCACCAGCGTGGACGTCCAATCCGCATAGGCGTAACAATTTTGGACATGCCGTGCCAAAGAACCCCGATCGAACATTCCTGTATAACTGATGTCAGCCGTTGAACATCGCATGCTGATAACTTGTCTGCACATCTGTTTCTGGGCTTCCAGGTTTGGCAGGCTCTCAAGATAGTGATTCAGCCAAGTGGTTCCTGCCAGCTTGGGAATCAGTGTTTCAATATCGCACTCGTCTACCTGTTCATGGGGTATTTTCAGCTTGGTCCGGCAGATGCGGTCCTTGGCACAATCTTTGCACAGACCATCAGTGTGATCGTCGCGCTGGTGGTGATTCGTTGCAAGCAGAAAGGCATTCGTTTAAGGAAGGCTGATTTCAAGCCGAATCGCAATATGTTGGGCGGCATTCTCAGCATACGGACGTTCGTATATCGGCTTCATTACCCTGCCTTACTTGGAAATCGTATCGTCAAGGTGCGCAAACAGTGGGCGAGCCAACCATGCCAAGGGTAGTGATGCCAGTGCTGAAATCAGCAGAATAAGCCAAACCGTGCAATGTGCGTGCAGCCATCCGTAAAGCATTTGCCCGAGTGGCTGGGCGCATATCGTCAATGATGAAATAATGGCCATGACCTTGCCTGTAAGCGCGGTTGGTGTCCTCATCTGAATAGATGGTACGAGAATGAGGTTCAAGAAATCAACGGCGATTATGACTGCCGCAGTGCAGAGCACCAGCATGATGAGCTTGGTTTGCGTTGAACATGGAAGCAGGAAGGCGATGGCCGGTGGGAGCAGCATAAGACTTTCCACGAACAACAACGAAGGGGCGTTTCGTGATTTCAAACGGTTGGCGAAACAGCCAGCGATGAATGTTCCCGCTATGCCGGCAATGCCGATAATGCCATCGCATAGACCATATGTCGCCGCATCGTAGCCTAACGTAGTTCGAATAATGTAAGGAAAGCTTACTGAACTGAATCCAGTCAGTATCAGATTGATCCATGTGCAAACACCGGCTAATCGTGCTACGGTCGGCTCCTTGCGAAGCAGGAAAGCGGTCGCCGAATGCATATCGCCAATGATGACGTCGAGCAGGCAGATGCCGGCATCATCTTGATTCGATAGGGGCTTTGCGAGTCTGATGAAGCATTCAACCATGGCTGCCGACATAAGACATGCTGCGGTGATGAGCATCATCGGTCGAATGCCGACCAGCCCGTACATCACGCCACCTAGGAAACTCGGGAGTAATTGGCTGAGCTGCTGCACTTGGTTGATGATGGCCGCGCCTCGGCGAAGATCAGTGGAGGACTCTCTTCCGATGATTTGTGGCAGTGCGGATTGCACGACGGGAGTTTCCATGCATCGAGTACTGCCAACACTATCTGCATGATGGCGATGGCGAGAATGTTGAATCCGGATAGTGCGAAAAACACAGTCGCGAGCAGTGTGACGATTCCTGAGATGATATCGAGCGCCACCATCATGGCACGTTTGCTTACTCGGTCGGCCATAACACCTCCGAATGGGCTAATAAGTATGGTCGGGATGACGGATATGGCCAGCACGGTGGCGAAGGTCGTGGATGATGCGGTTTCGTCCAGTACCCACATGGACATGGCAAATCGGAGCATGGTATTGCCGAACAAGGAAATGCCTTGACCGAGTACAAGCAGGATGAAGTTTGCGGAGCGCAAGCTGGATTGGAGTGTCTTTGCTGACGAGTTTTTCATGACTATTCCTTTCGATACCGACTGACGGTATGTAAAAAAGGTACGAATAAAGATAGATTGACATTGCCGAGCTTTTATTGCGGATTACTGGCGAGTAGGAAGAAGCTTCCGCAAGCCGATCTTCCATATCACTGTCGTGATCGATAAGTGGAACTCCGAGCGAGTCCATAATCAATCCAAGACAGTGGATGCGATGCTTGAATTCACTTAGGGTAGTGATGGGGTAGAAGTTTGGGGCTAGCCAGTAATTGAACAGCAGTGAAAAAGTTCCGCGGCTTCTTGAGGGTATTCGGTTGTGATTGAACCGTCCCTTAACCCCTCCTGGATGAAGTCGTACGCGATTTTGGTGCTGTCGGTTCGCCAGATGCGAAGATTTTCGGCGAGGATTTTCGGGTCGTTCAGCAGGGGAAACGCATCGCGCATGAGGGTCATATGTTCGGTGTCGGTAATCTGCATCATGAGCGAATTGCGTAGTTTCTGCAATCCGTTTCGTGAGCCATCCTCTTGATTTGCCTGGGGAAGAAGTCGTTCGTTGTCGGAATCTACCAGCGCATGCAGCATCGCTTCTTTGTTTTTGAAATGATGGTAGATAGCGCCTTTGCTGAGGTCTTCGAGCTCGTCGAGAATATCTTGAATCGTGGTACGCTCATACCCCTTTTGCGCGAACAGCTTTTTCGCGGCGTCAAGGATTCGCTGTCGCGTCACCTCAGGGTGCGCATTGCGCGCCATATGCCTCTCCTTCAATGATGGAGTCGAATACACCAACATTATACATACCGTTGGTCGGTGTGGTATGTCGGACACTTCCCAGCTCGGTCGAAGAGGTACCGAAAGACTCTCTGCAGATTCTGCGAAGAAACCTGAATCTGCGTTGCCGGGGTGCGGGATGTCTGTCTTTTCTGCGGTTGGTGCATGATTGGGGGTCCAAGGTCAACTTGAGTGAGTGACGGCTGGGTTCCCGAAGGGAATAAGACCCTGGTTCCTATATGCCTTTTTATGGCATGGGGCTTTCGGTGAAGAACGATTGCATCCGATGTGAAAAATCCCACAAATCCGGCCCACGTCCTGCTCTAGAACTTCAAAACTGTTGCCAATACTGGAAACACGCCGTATATAGTGTTTGAAAATGTGACGAGACACTGTATGTTGTGGTCTTGATTTTTATTTTCGTTCGGATAATGTGTGCCACATACCAACGACGTACGGTCGTGAAAGGACGTGGAACATGAACATTACGTTATACACCAAAGCAAACTGCCCGCAATGCACGGCGACGAAACGCCAATTGGACAAACGAGGCCTTCCCTATACGACTGTCGACATTACGGCCAACGCACGTATTTCCGACAGATTGCGGAACGAAGGATGGCGGCAGATGCCAGTCATCATCGCAGACGACGAATCCTGGTCCGGGTATCGTCCCGACAAAATCCACGAGCTGGAGGCTCGCTGCCGGTGAGCGCGTTGGTGTACTTCTCGTCGGCATCGGGCAATACGACACGCTTCGTCGAAGGATGCCGATTGGATGAATTCGGCATCCATACAATGCGCATCCCGCTGCGGCCGGACGAGCCGGAGCTGCATGTGGATGAGCCCTACGTCTTGCTGACACCCACATACGGCGGAGGAACAATCGGCAAAGCAGTGCCCGTGCAAGTCAAACGATTCCTCAATGATGAACGCAACCGCAGTGGCATCATCGGCGTCATCGCATCGGGTAACACCAACTTCGGCGAAGCCTACGGCATCGCAGGCGACATCATCGCGGCTAAATGCCGCGTGCCGCTACTCTACCGGTTCGAACTGATGGGCACTTCAGAAGACACCGCGACCGTGCGCGAAGGACTGCGCAGATTTTTCGACGAATACACACAACAGGAACAACGATAACCATGCCAGAAGATTCAACGACACCACACGCAGCAACCGACGTCATAGCCTCCTACGATCGCGCCCATGACTGGCACTCGCTCAACGCGATGCTGAATCTCTACGACAAGCAGGGGCGCATCCAATTTGATAAAGACATCCAAGCCGTACGCGAGTACGTCGAAAAGCACGTGCTGCCGAACACCGTCCGCTTCAACTCCACACAAGACAGACTCAGCCGGCTCATCGCAGACGGCTATTACGACGAATCCGTATTTGCCCAATATGATGCCGAATTCCTTGACAGGTTCTACCGCAACGTGGATGACTGCGGATTCGAATTCGATACATTCCTCGGAGCTTTCAAGTTCCACCGCTCATACGCATTGAAAACCTTTGACGGCAAACAGTACCTGGAGAACTTCCCGCAACGCGCGGCCGCCGTTGCGCTCGCGCTTGCCGCCGCGACCATGCGGCCGCCGAATCGTATTTCGAAGAACTTATATCAGGACGTTTCCAACCGGCGACGCCCACTTTCCTCAACCTCGGCAAAGCCCAGCGCGGAGAGGCGGTCAGCTGTTTTCTCGTACGTATCGAAGACAACATGGAGTCCATATCGCGTGGCATCAACGCCGCATTGCAGCTGAGCAAACGAGGTGGAGGCGTCGCGCTGTTGCTTAGCAATCTGCGCGAGGCCGGCGCGCCCATCAAGCGCATCAAACACCAGTCCAGCGGCGTTGTGCCTGTGATGAAACTGCTTGAGGACTCTTTCAGCTACGCCAACCAGTTGGGCGCTAGACAGGGTGCCGGTGCGGTGTACCTCAACGCTCATCATCCGGACATCATGCATTTCCTCGATACCAAACGCGAGAACGCGGATGAGAAGATCCGTATCAAATCTTTGGCTCTTGGAGTAGTGATACCTGACATCACATTCGAGCTGGCGAAGAGACACGAACCTATGGCCCTGTTCAGCCATATGACGTCGAACGCGTCATGGGTAGACCCTTCGCCGATGTCTCCATCAGCGAAAACTACCGGAATATGGTGGACGATGAACGCATCGGGAAAACCTACATCGACGCACGAGAGTTCTTCATGACTTTGGCCGAATTGCAATTCGAATCCGGATACCCGTACATGGTGTTCGAAGATACTGTGAACCGAGCCAACCCGATCGACGGACGAATCGCCATGAGCAACCTGTGCTCGGAGATCCTCCAAGTGCAGGAGCCAAGCACCTATCATGAGGATCTGTCCTACAATCACGTGGGACGTGACGTGTCCTGCAATCTTGGATCGCTCAACATCGCCAAAGCGATGGACGGTGATTTGGGACGAACCGTGGAACGTGCGATTCGCGCATTGACCTCGGTGTCGGAACATACGGACATCGCGTGTGTGCCATCCATCCGACGCGCCAACGACGAAGGTCATGCCATCGGCTGGGACAGATGAACCTCCATGGATTCCTTGCCAGAGAATCGATCATGTACGGTTCACCGGAAGCCCTCGACTTCACCGACATGTACTTCATGACCGTTGCATACCATGCCTACCGTGCCTCGCATGAGCTCGCAGTCGAACGCGGAACACGGTTTGCAGGCTTCGAACGGTCCGCCTATGCGAAGCCTGCAGGCGCAGGCAACTATTTCGACAAATATACGAACGGCGAGCGATCGCTGGCGCCGAAGACCGAAAAATCGCGTCGCTGTTCGCACGGCGGGGCATCCATATCCCCAACGAGGATGATTGGCGTCGTCTGCGTGACGACATCATACGTGACGGTATCTTCAACCAATATCTACAGGCCGTGCCGCCCACCGGGTCAATTTCGTACATCAATCATTCCACGAGCTCCATCCATCCTATCGCCTCGAAGATTGAGATTCGCAAGGAAGGCAAGATTGGACGGATCTACTATCCAGCTCCGTATATGACCAACGACAATCTCCAGTATTTCGCGGATGCGTACGAAATCGGATGGAAGGCCATTGTTGATACGTATGCCGAGGCAACGCGGCATGTCGATCAAGGCCTGTCGTTGACCTTGTTCTTCCCCGATACGGCGACTACCCGAGATTTGAACAAGGCGCAGATTTATGCATGGCGCAAAGGCATCAAAACGCTGTATTACATCCGCATTCGTCAGCAGGCGTTGTCTGGCACCGAAGTACAAGGCTGCGTCAGTTGCATGTTGTGAAACCTGTGACTTGAAAGGAAAAGAAAAGACATGTCTCGTTTGGTTTACCGCGCGATGCTTCGTCTGACGGCTCCGGACGAATACAGGCGGTTATACGGCCGCGACGATAAGACGACGATTAGAAAGGACGACCATCATGGCGCCGATATCCGTACCTCGACAGAGGATTAAGCTCATTGACCGTGTGAGTGCCATCAACTGGAACAAACTTGAGGATGACAAGGACCTTGAGGTATGGGACAGGTTGACCGGCAATTTTTGGCTGCCGGAGAAAGTGCCCGTCTCCAATGATTTGCCCGTTTGGCGCACAATGAGCGAGGCCGAGCATACGTTGACCATGCGCGTGTTCACCGGTCTCACCTTGCTTGACACCATCCAGGGAACCGTTGGCGCGGTCAGCCTCATACCCGATGCGCTTACCCCGCATGAGGAAGCCGTCTATACGAACATCGCGTTCATGGAGTCAGTGCACGCCAAGAGCTATTCCTCGATTTTCTCCACCTTGTGTTCCACCCGACAGATCGACGAGGCGTTCTCTTGGAGTGAGGAGAACGAGTATCTGCAAAGGAAAGCGCGCATCGTGCTCGACTATTACGAGGGGGATAGTCCACTCAAGCGCAAAGTGGCCTCCACGCTGCTGGAATCGTTCCTGTTCTACTCAGGCTTCTATCTACCGATGTATTTCTCCGCGCATGCCAAACTTACCAACACCGCCGACGTGATCCGTCTTATTATCCGCGACGAAGCCGTGCATGGTATTACATCGGATACAAATATCAAAAAGGGCTTGAGCGGGTCAGCGAGGACAAACGCGGCGAACTGCGCGACTACACCTACGACCTGCTCAACGAGTTGTATGACAACGAGGTGGAGTACACGCGCAGCCTCTACGAGCCTGTCGGATTGACGCAAGATGTCGAAAAGTTCCTGCGATACAACGGCAACAAGGCGTTGATGAATCTCGATATCCAGCGCTTTTCCCACAAGAGATCTGCGACGTGAACCCGTCGATCCTTGCCGCGTTAAGTCCGAACGCCGATGAGAACCATGACTTCTTCTCCGGTTCGGGAAGCTCGTACGTAATGGGCAAATCAGTCGAGACCGACGACGATGACTGGGATTTCTGACTGTATCCCAGACAACCCCGAGGAAAGCAGCTATGGGAAACCGTCACGGGCGAGTTCGCGTCGGATCATCCACGCAGATATCTGCCCGTGACGCTGTCAGGACAGGCACGGACCGTTTCCGGTGTTCCCTCGCATACGATGCGACCGCCGGCCATGCCTCCGCCCGGACCCATGTCGATGAGATAATCCGCGTTTGCGATTACATCAAGATCATGTTCGATTACTACAACTGTCGCCCCAGAAGCCACCAACGAGTCGAACACGCGTAGTAATACCAGCACATCCAACGGGTGTAGCCCGATCGTCGGCTCGTCGAACACGAATACCGAACCGGACTGTCCGCGTCCCATTTCGCTGGCCAGCTTCAGCCGTTGCGCTTCGCCGCCTGATAACGCAGGAGTCGGCTCGCCAAGTGTCAGATACCCCAGGCCAAGCTCATGCAGTGTGGCCAGTTTCGATCGAACGGGGCGTAGGAAATCCAATAGAGGCATCATCTCGTCGACGCTTAGCAACATCAATTCCGGCAGTGAACGGGCGACGCTGTCCGCGCAAACCAATCGAATGTCATCGGCGGTCTGTGCATACCGTGTCCCATGGCAATCGGGACACGTGACGTCAACATCGGGCAGGAACTGCACGTCCAACGAAATGGTACCGGTTCCATCGCAAGTGGAGCAGCGCAACTTGCCCGTGTTGTATGAGAATGCGCCAGGTTTGAGATTCTTCTTATGGGCATCGGAAGTCTTCGCAAACGCACGACGCAGATCATCGTGAACACCGCAATATGTCGCCACGGTCGAACGGATGTTTGCTCCAATGGGCGTGGCATCGATCAGTTCCACTTTCGAAATGCCATCCGCGTCAATCAGACGAATCGAGCTCGGGGAAACGGTACCATCAGCGGCCGAGCGCAACGCAGGACCAGTGTCTCCAATACCATCGTCGTCTTACCGGAACCCGACACGCCAGACACCACAGTGAGACGTCCTCGCGGAATGTCCACCAATAACGGATGCACCGTATGCACGGTATTCGTCTCCAAATGAATCCGACCCTTGGCGAACATCGCATCTAAGTCAATCTGCGGCCGCGCCCGCTCATGTATTTTGCCACCATCACGCAGAAAAGGCGCTATCTGAGAACCAGGTGCCGTCATAACATCCGCCACCGCACCCTGAGCGATCACATGACCGCCTTCGGCACCGGCCGTTGGACCCATCTCCACCAAATGATCCATCGCGGCAAGCACACGGGTATCATGATCGACCACAACCACCGAATTGCCGTCAGCCACCAAATCGCGCATCACGCCCAACAGTCCATCCACATTCGCCGGATGCAATCCGATAGACGGTTCATCAGCACATACAGCACGCCTGTAGTGCGGTTACGCACCGAACGGGCCAACTGCACACGTTGGCGCTCGCCGGTGGACAGTGTCGCACCTGCGCGGTCAAGCGACAAATAGCATAATCCGAGTTCCACGAGCCGCTCGGCCGTATCCTCGAACGATTCGCAGATGGCTGTGGCCATCGCACGCATCTCCTGCGGCAATGACTTGGGTACTGAACGCACCCAACGTATCGTTTCGTCAAGTGTCATCGCCGTGGCTTGTGCCAGATTAATACCGAGAATCTGCGGTTGACGAGCCTGCTGTGAAAGCCTCGTACCGGAACAATCCGGACATGGTTGCTCGCTGAGGAATCTCGACACGCGTTTGATACCCTTCTCATCCTTGGCTTTGGCGAGCGCGTTCTCCACGGTATACACGGCGTTGAAGTACGTGAAGTCAAGTTCGGCGAAATCATTGCCTTTCTTCGGTTTGTATAGAATATGCTTCTTGACGGCCGGGCCGTTGAACACGATGTCCCGCTCGGCGTCGGTCAGCTGGTTGAATGGAATGTTCGTGCGCACTCCCATCGCGCGCACACCTGCTTCATCAGATCCCACATCAACGATCCCCATGGTAATACTGCGCCGGCGTCGATGCTTTTGGTCTCGTCTGGTACCAGGGAAGCACGGTCGACGGTTCGCACGGTGCCTGTTCCGGAGCAGGTCGGCATGCGCCGGCGGAATTGAACGACAGCTGTTCGGCGGATGGTGGGTGCATGAGTTGATTGCAGGATGTGCATCGTATAGGCAACTCGGCCGCCACGTTCATTGTGGGACGGTTGCGTTCGCCACAATGCTCGCAGACATGTGAGGCGCAACGGGAGAACAACAGACGCAGACTGTTGAGCAGCTCCGTCATCGTGCCGAACGTGGATCGCACGCCGGGCACTGAAGGTCTTTGATGGAGGGCGAGAGCCGCGGGCACATGACGTATGTCGACTACCTGCGCTCGACTCGCTTGGGTGAGACGTCGCCTGGTATACGTCGACAAAGCCTCCAGATAACGTCGGGATCCTTCAGCGTATAGCACACCTAAAGCGAGAGAGCTCTTTCCGGACCCGGAGATACCGGCGATGCCGACTAATTTGTTCAACGGAATGTCGACGTCGAGTTCTTGAGATTATGTACGCAGGCACCGCGCACTTCGATGCGGGACGGCGGGAAAGCTCCAGATGATTGTTCCATACCCATTACAGTACCTGTGTGGCGGAAAACACGCGGGCAGGGGAACCTTGTTCGTCATGGTATTGCTGCAATTGTGGTATCTGATCCATATATTCGACCGCAACGGAGGGGATGCCATTGTTTTTCACGGCTACCGTCAGCGTACGTGAATCGGAAGGCGATGCGGTGGAATACGGGGAAATGGATTGGGAAAGGAAGGAATCATATACATCGTATATATCAATGGGAAGAAGTTCGCCGGGGAGCGGAACCAAAGTCTGTTCCCCGGCGCAGGGCGGCTAACAAGCGAATGCCCAGAACATCCGCATAAGGCGTTGATGGGCTCATCCGCCGTGTCAGCGTGTTGAACGATGTATCATGCCGCTCAACGTGATGATAAGGCGTTGGCGTCCTTGCCTTTCGTGGCGAGCGTCACGGCGATGATGGACGCGAGAGCGACGGCGTACAGTACGGTGATGATCGGAATCAGCGCGCTGTATCGGTGGGCCGCATCCGTCGCATGAGAGACGACGAAGGATGCCAACTGGTTGCCGGACAATCCGGCGAACGCCCACGCGCTCAAAGCCAGTCCGTGCACGGTGGACACTGACTTCATGCCAAAGTGCTGCTCAAGCAGCATCGGCAGCGTTGAACACGGCATCGACGGTCAGGATGACGCTGATGCTTCCCGCGATGGCCTTGGCCAGACCGAATCCCGCGACGCGATGCCGGTGGCGAGACCTTTGGCGAACCACAGCATTAGGTTCTTCACCGGCGTCAGATAGCCGACGCCCAATCCAATGCCCATGATTACGCCATAGAAGATGAGCACGCCGGGGGCATCCTGCCGCGATACTGGCTCCGGTACCGGCGAACCTGCAGGCGAAGCAGACCGTTGAGATCAAAGCCGATTTCTTGATGTCCTTTTCGACGAAGGGTCCAAGGAAGGCGGCCGACATGCCAAGGATGTTGATTGGCCATGTAATATTCGTTCCTCTCTGTTGTTGTTCGCCCTGCGACGAACAAACAACAAGATAATGGTGAAGTATTTCGTGGCCTTGAGCGTGCCGGGAGGCGGCAGAAGTGGGTAAGCCGTTGATTTCATTGGATTTTCCAACAAATGAACATTGTGTATGTTCACTTTGGGGATAAGCATGAGGAAAATCTCATGTGAACCTTGACACAGTTTCATGGCTCACAATTCGAATGCGCGTTTGATGAAGGCATTGACGGTGTTCCAATACAGTTCGGGATCCACGACGGATGCTTCCATATGGCGTGCGTCGGGAACCATGAGCTTTTCTCGATCGATGCTCGAGCACGCTTCGTAATTGATCTTGAGAAAACGTGAGCTCACGATGTCGTCCTGTTCGCCATGAATGAACAGCATCGGAATGACAGTATGTCTGAGCGACTGCAGACAGGTGGCTTCCGAAAAATCGTACCCTGCATAATGTTTGCAGAACAATCCCGCGGCATCCACACATACCGCGGCAAGCGGTTTCGGCAGACGCGACGAATGCCGAAGCTGTCGATGAACACCATGCGCGCAGACGTGTAGCCGCTATCGACAATCGCGGACACCACATTGCGCGGCAGACGCGGGTCTCCCGTCGTCATCATCACCGTTGCCGCGCCCATCGAACCGCCATACAGCAGGATACGGGCGTCGGCGTCACTCGACGCGATAAGGTCGATCCAATTCAGTAGATCATTGCGTTCAAGCCAGCCCATGCCGACGTACCGTCCCTCGCTCAAGTCTTGGGCACGCTGTGACGGAACCAATACGGTGAAGCCCATGCGGGCGTAACGATGTGCCCATTTCGCGGTTTCCTCCGGTACACCGGTATAACCATGCATGCAGATTGCGTACAGGTGTGGTTTTGGTGCAGTGCAATCCGGATCGAACAGCCATCCATGCAGTCGAAGTCCATCATCGCTGGTAATCGTCACAGGCTGTTTGGCTTGCGCGAACCATTCTCCTGCTTTCTGTGCCTCACCCTGCTGAAGTTTTTCGATACGCTCCGGCGCAATCAGCGATTGATGGAAAACGGAACGTTTCCATTGCGTATCGATGCAGAAATGGAACAGGTATTTCGCAGTCGTAGCCAACGATGCGATACAGGCAGCCGTCACGGCTCCCGTGGCGATGCAAATGTCGCGAACGATTGTGTCATTGTCATGCTTCATTGCTGTCTCGTTTCCTTGCGATTGACGGATTGTTCACAATTACTATCGATTGTACGTGCGTACGGCGTTTTCGTGGGCTTTGACAGATTTTTTCATTTTTGATGTGAGACGTTTTTCGATAATGTCCGCCCTCGCCGTATACTGGTTAACTGTTGTCTTGGCGAGGGAAGCGTATGGCTTCCGTAATCGACTCGGCGTGTGATTGTAGGCTCCTTGTGTTGATTCACGGCTCGTTGATGCGCCGAAACAGAATGAACGAATAAAGCATAAGGAGAAATAGCCCATGGCTACCACCATTACCCTCGAGGCGCTGCCCGTACCGAGTTCGGCAAGGGCGCTGCCCGCCGCATGCGCGTCGCCAACCTTATTCCGGCCACCGTGTACGCAGGCGGCGAAGAGCCGGTCTTCGTGCAGCTGCCGATGAAGGAAACCACCCTGTCCCTGCGTCACACCAACGCTCTGTTCACCATCAAGTTCGGTGACGAGACCAAGATGGCCGTCGTCAAGGACGTTCAGCGCAACCCGGTGAAGCGCATCGTCGAGCACGTCGATTTCTACGAGGTCAAGGCCGGCGAGAAGATCGACGTCGAGGTGCCGGTGTTCGTCGAGGGCACCCCGAAGGCGCTGCCGTCGCATTCGTCGACATTCAGGAGCTCAAGGTTCGCGCCGATGTCGCCAACCTGCCGGAGAAGATCGTGGTCAACGTTGACGGCCTAACCGACGGTTCCAAGGTCTTCGCCAAGGACGTCGTGCTGCCGGAAGGCGTTGTGCTCGACGTCGAGGATCCGGAAGAGTCCGTCGTCACCGTCGAGGTGCCGGAAGACGCTGCCGATGAGGCTGCTCCGGTCGAAACCGCTCCGGCTGAAAACGCTGAGTGAGTTCAGATAGCTTAAGGAAGCAAACTTCCATTCTACGGTTTTGAACAACCGTAAGAGATGATGAAAAGCCCCATGTGCTCAGACGCGCATGGGCTTTTTCATACCCGGCAACACCCGTTCTATGAGCTGGAAGACATAAGAGACTGACGGCAAATCCTGCATTCCTTACGCAATATTGATACAACGGGTGGATACGGATTATACTCGCCTATACGTTCAGTGAACCCGTATGGCACTGTCGGGTACGAAGGGAGCGATTGCGTACTGCCGGAGACGGACTGCGTGACGATCCGTTTTCCCGGCAGCCATCCTGATGCCGCACATTAATGGACTATATCGAGAATCATCATTTGACGGTGGTAGGTTCCCACGTGAGATCACACTGATCGACAATGATCTGACGCAGGATTCCAGCAAATACGTCACATGCATCAGCATTCCAATCGAATAACGACTAGCATGACTGACGATGCATGGAAACAATGCACGAGAGACAAAGTGAGACGGTGCGGAAGAGAGAAACATTTGAATAAGCATATTATTCGGCTTGATGTGGTGACGGTGGTATTCCTTGGCGGATGCGTCGGCACGGGACTGCGGTATGCGAGCTCGTCCATTGCGGACGTGGGCGGCTTCCATGTCGGTACGTTCGCGGCCAATATGGTGGCCTGCTTCGTATATGCGGCGCTTTCCGCATGGCTGGGATCTTCCAGCCTGTTGAAAGGCCGTGCAAAAGAATACGTGAATCGTGGATTCGGCATGGGCATGTGCGGAGGCCTTTCCACCATGTCCACGCTCGCATTGGAAGAATTCATGATGATTGACGATCATGCGATTCCCAGAGTCCTCACCTATTGCTGCGCAACGTTCATTGTCGGTTTTTCGCTCGCCTACGCCGGTGCCTTATGCGGTTCGTGGTTGGCGGAACGAAACAAAGACGAACATGCTGACAAGGAGGCGATTCGATGAGCGCAATGCTTGCGATCGGCGTATGCGCATGCGGTGGCGTCGGCGCGGCCGCACGCTATATCTGCGATTCGTATATCAAGGCATTGTGGCGCAAAACGTTCCCGCTTTCGACGTTTGCCATCAATGTTGTGGCCGGTCTGCTTGCCGGCTTGGTGGCGGGATTGTTCGCGGCGAACACCATAAGCCCCGACTGCCGCCTACTGCTCGCAACAGGATTTCTCGGCGGTTTCTCAACGTTCTCAACCATGATGAACGAGACGGTTACGCTCCTGCGCAATGGGAAAATCGCTTGTTTCATCGGCTATGCGCTGGCTTCGATCGTCGTGCCCGTCATGGCCGTTGCGTGCGGTTACTGGCTGGCCTGAGCCAACGTAAACGTGATTCCAAAATCACGTCCGAATGCAGAGACTGGCTTCAGTCCGCGCGTAGCATGCAACCACGCTCGGGGCTATGGGAATCACGTATACCGATGAAAAGAAGTTCACCAAAGAACGGACGCAGCAACTGTTCCGATCCGTCGGATGGGTGTCAGGCAAATATCCGGAACGTCTGTACAAGGCTCTGATGGGATCGTCCACCGTGTTCAGCGCATGGGACGGCGACCGCTTGGTAGGCTTGGTGCGCGTGCTCGATGACACGGAGATGGTGGCTTATATGCATTACGTGCTGGTCGATCCGGAATATCAGGGTCATGGCATCGCAGGCCACCTGGTGGGCATGGTCAAAGAGAGATATCGCGACTACCTTTATATTGAAGTCATGCCGGAAGAAAGCAAGAACGCCACCTTCTACCAGAAGCACGGCTTCTCAATCATGGAAGACGGCGCGGCCATGCAGATCCGCAATCCGGGAGAACGCCGCTGAAACAAGCATCGTGACGCCAACAATCTTATTGCCCCGTCTAATGACGGTGGTACTGCTTTTTCGAGTATCCGCCAATACATCGGAGGGTTGGCTTGCATGCTTCACCCGAAAGGATCGCAGCATGACCGGAAGCGACGAACGGAACACGCAGAACGCGACGAGCGTTGGGAAGGCTGCGTTTCCAGCGCCTTCCGCCATGAAGTCTCCTCACCCCAATAGGCGACAGCGGCATGTTGTGCTACGACGTCGAAACTACTCGCCCCATCATTCTCACCCACATCCCGCTGTCAGAGACTGAACGTCATAATGGTGTTTTGGGGAATGAGGCACAGTCATTTTTTGAACAATTCAGAATACGTTCCGAGTCTATGGAGCATCAATCAGGCGTGAGGGCGGCGACTTTTTCGCAGGATGTTTCTTCCTATCTCATATCGCGAACGCTTGTAATCGAAAGAGATTATGATGTGGGAAAGTTACTAACCAGAACCGGTGTCACAAGCACTGGGATACCAACAACCGCGGGCCGCTTTCGGGCGGCTGCAACAAGAAGAAGTAAAGAATGACTGAACAGAATCATCACGATCCGGCAGAGCTTGACAAGCTCACCGAGAAGTTCACCGTGCTCCCGAACGACAACCCGGCATCCGACGCCAAACGTGCCGAACTCATCGACAAGCCGGCATTCGGTCAGGTCTTCTCCGACAACATGGCCCACATGACTTGGACCAAGGGCGAAGGCTGGGGAGACCGCCGCATCGAGCCGTATGCGCCGCTGAAGATGGATCCGGGCGCATCCGTTCTGCACTATGCTCAGGAATGCTTCGAAGGTCTGAAGGCCTACCGTCATGCCGATGGCTCCACTTGCTGTTCCGTCCGGATGCGAACGCCGAGCGTTTCCAGAACTCTGCCAAGCGTCTGTACCTGCCGGAACTGCCGATCGACGATTTCATCGGTTCCGTGGCCGCCCTCGTCAAGCGTGACGTGAACTGGGTTCCGACCCGCCGCGAGTACACCCTGTACATGCGTCCGTTCATGTTCGCTTCCGAGCCGTTCCTCGCGTGCGTGCTCCGCAGGAAGTGGACTACTGCGTGATCGCATCCCCGTCCGGCCCGTACTTCCCAGGCGGCGTGAAGCCGGTCAGCATCTGGTTGAAGACAAGTGGTTCCGCACCGGCCCTGGCGGCACCGGCTTCGCCAAGTGCGGTGGCAACTACGCCGCATCCCTGCTGGGCGAATACACCGGCATCGACCACGGCTGCGAGCAGGTCTGCTTCGTCGACGCCGCTACCAAGACCTACCTCGAGGAGCTTGGCGGCATGAACATGATGGTCGTGCACAAGGACGGCCACGTAGAGACCCCGTCTCTGACCGGTAACATTCTGCCGGGCGTGACCCGTCGCTCCCTGATTCAGCTCATCCAGGACAACGGCCACGACGTGTCGAGACCATGATCGCTCTGGACCAGTTGCTCGAAGACATCAAGTCCGGCGAAGTCACCGAGGTGTTCGCTTGCGGTACCGCCGCCATCATCACCCCGATCGGTCGCTTCAAGTCCGAGAAGTTCGACGTGACCGTTGCCGACGGCAACTCCGGCGAATTCACCGTGAACCTGCGCAACCAGCTGCTGGGCATCCAGCTTGGCGAGATCGAGGATCCGCACAACTGGATGTGGAAGGTCTGCTGATTTTTCGCGACTGACTTATAGTTCAAAGTCCGCCGAGGGGCGGGGAACATGGTATTCGACACACTCAAGCCGTTCGGCCAAGCCTACGGTCGAACACCATGTTTCCCGCCCCTCGGCTTATTGTGTACGATGGGAAGTCGCGAAATCCGAGAGTGAGGGAAGTGAGGGAAGGGAAAAGGATGGGAAAGCATGTCGGTGGCGTTGGAGAGTAATGCCTTCTTTTGGGGGATTGAATATTTGGCGACGTTCTGCTGCGGCATGTGCGGCGGACTTGCGCCGTGCGCAAAGGCTACGATATCTTCGCGATTCTCGTCACCACATGGCTCACCGCATTGGGCGGAGGAATCATCCGTGACGTGCTGCTGGGCATCGCGCCACCGGTAGGCGTGTCGGATAAAGGACTGGTGATCGTTGCTCTGCTGGCTTCGGTGGCCGTCGCGGTGTGCCATCCCGAAATCAACAGGCTCAAATGGTCCATGCTGTCGTTGGATGCTCTGGCATTGGGATTGTATGCGGTCAACGGTACCAGCAAAGCCATGATGTACCACACGTCAGGCATGACCGCGGTTTTTCTCGGCATGTTCACCGCGCTTGGAGGTGGCTGATTCGAGACATGCTCATCAACGAAGTGCCGATGGTGATTCGTGACAAACATTGGTATGCGGTTCCATCTGCCGTGGGGTGCGTACTGACGGTGCTTGTCTGCAAAGGCGTGGACGCTGGAATCGTCAGTTTTCCAGCCGAAGTGGTGCTTGATCTGCTGATCGTCGCATTGATGGTCAGCATGCGATTGGTATCGGTGATTTTCGACATTCAGCTTCCGGGAGCGTTGGTGCGTCATAATACATATCTGCCAAGTGAAGCGAAATATTTGAAACGACCGGTCATTCATTCTGATAAGGATTCCGACAAACGCAAGTGTGACAAGCGTAGGTAGCGACAGTGAGATGGTAATTAAACGGAAGACATTTGCGTAACAAAAATCCCGCAGGAAAAACCTGCGGGATTTTCGTTAGCTGTGAGCTTCTAAAACTCAGAGAGCGTTGATGGCCACGGCAAGACCGGACTTGCGGTTAGCAGCCTGGTTCTTGTGAATCACGCCAGCGCCAGCAGCCTTGTCGAGCTTCTGAGCTGCGACCTTGTAGGCGGCTTCTGCTGCGGACTTATCGCCGGCGGCGATAGCTTCACGGGTGGCGCGAACGCAGTCTTCAGGCTGGACTTCACGGCCACGTTGCGCTTGTGGGCCTTCTCGTTGGTGAGAACGCGCTTCTTCTGCGACTTAATGTTTGCCACTATTTCTCCAAACGACGTTTGCTATAAGGACATACAAACGATGATGATAACATGGCGCGCGGATAAATTGCCAACGGGCTTAGGAGTGTCGCGACTCACCATGCCGATACTAGCAGTTAGAATCGTTTGCGTCGAATATTTCAAGAGGAGGATGGCGTGGGCCAGCAGCATAACCAGCCCGGTTTCACCGATCAGTCGTTGATTCGCAATTTCTGCATCATCGCGCATATCGATCACGGCAAGTCCACGGTGGCAGACCGTATTCTGCAGCTCAGCGGCATCGTGCCCGAACGTGAGATGCGTGATCGTTTCCTGGATCGTATGGATATTGAGCAGGAGCGTGGCATCACCATCAAATCGCAGGCTGTGCGCGTGCCGTGGACGTTCGACGGCACTGAATATACCCTCGGCATGATCGACACTCCAGCCACGTCGATTTCACTTATGAGGTTTCCCGCGCTCTCGCCGCATGCGAAGGCGCAGTGCTGCTTGTCGACGCGACGCAGGGCATCGAAGCGCAGACCCTGTCGAACCTGTATATGGCCATCGACCATGATCTGGCCATCATTCCTGTACTGAACAAAATCGATCTTCCCAGCGCGGAACCAGACAAGCATGCCGAGGAAATCGCAGGTCTGATTGGTTGCGATCCTTCCGAAGTGCTGCGCGTGTCCGGTAAAACCGGTGAAGGCGTGACCGAACTGCTCGACCGCATTGTTGCCGACGTTCCTGCACCAACCGGCGATCCGGAAGCTCCCGCGCGTGCGCTGATCTTCGACTCCGTCTACGACTCCTACCGCGGCATCGTCACCTACATTCGTATGGTCGATGGCGAGTTGCGTTCCCGTGAGAAACTGCACATGATGGGTATCGGCATGACCCATGATCCGATTGAAATCGGCGTGATCAGCCAGACATGATGCCTACGAAGGCGCTTGGTGCGGGTGAGGTCGGTTATGTTATCACCGGCGCGAAAGACGTCAGCCAGTCCAAGGTGGGCGACACCATCACTTCCGCGCTCAAGCCTGCGGCCGATCCGCTCGAAGGCTATCGTGACCCGCAGCCCATGGTCTACGCTGGCCTGTTCCCAATCGACAACGCGCAGTATCCGGAACTTCGTGAGGCGCTCGACAAGCTCAAGCTCAACGACGCGGCTTTGATCTACGAGCCGGAAACGTCCGTGGCGTTGGGTTTCGGTTTCCGCTGCGGCTTCCTTGGCCTGCTGCATATGGAAATCGTGACCGAACGACTGAGCCGCGAATTCGATCTCGACTTGATCTCCACCGCACCGAACGTGCCATACGAGGTCACCGCGGAAGACAATTCCGTGCATCGTGTGACCAATCCGAGCGAATTCCCCGACGGCAAGATCAAGCAGATCGTCGAACCGGTGGTTGCCGCCGACATCATCACTCCGAAGGAATTCATCGGCGCGGTTATGGACTTGTGCCAGGACCATCGTGGACAGATGGGCACTATGGAATATATTTCCGCCGACCGTGTGGAAATGCATTATCGCATTCCGTTGGCCGAAATCGTGTTCGACTTCTTCGACCAGTTGAAGAGCCGCACCAAGGGCTATGCGTCGCTCGACTACCATGAGGACGGCGAACAGTCCGCCGATCTGGTGAAGGTCGATATTCTCATCCAGGGTGAGAAGGTCGATGCGTTCAGCGCCATCGTGCATAAGGATAAGGCGTATTCCTACGGCGTGATGATGACGAAGAAGTTGCGTGAGCTCATTCCTCGCCAGCAGTTCGAAATTCCGATTCAGCCGCCATCGGCTCCCGCATTATCGCACGTGAGAACATTCGCGCACTGCGCAAGGACGTGCTCGCCAAGTGTTATGGCGGCGATATTTCCCGTAAGCGCAAGCTGCTCGAAAAGCAGAAGGCCGGCAAGAAGCGTATGAAGATGCTCGGCCATGTCGAGGTGCCGCAGGAGGCGTTCATCGCCGCATTGTCGACCGGAGACGCAGGCAACGACCGCGACACCAAAGACAAGATTCGCGCCGCCCAGAAAACCGAAGGCTGATGTTCGAAGCCTACATTCATGTGCCGTTCTGCATACGGCGCTGTGGGTACTGTGATTTCAACACGTATACCGCTGTCGACATGGGAGCGGGCGCTTCGCGTGGCAATTACGCCAATATGGTGATTCGCGAGATGTCAATCGTCCATGATTGGCAGATCGCGCATGGCGTTAACGAACCGGAAGCGGCCACCGTCTTTTTCGGCGGTGGCACTCCCACGATTCTGAAAGCCTCGGATCTGGTCGCCATGTTGAATGCCGTGCGTGACACGTGGGGCATTGCCGACAATGCGGAAATCACCACCGAAGCGAATCCGGACACGGTGAACGCCGATTACGTGAAGGAACTCGCGGACGGCGGATTCAACCGCATCTCTTTCGGCATGCAGTCGGCTGTGCCAAGCGTGCTGAAAACATTGGATCGTACGCATACCCCGGCCAATGTGGCGGCGGGAATCGCAGCGGCAAATGCTGCCGGCATGCGTTCCAGCGTGGATTTGATTTACGGTGCGCCGGGGGAGAGTCTCGACGATTGGCGTGTTTCCGTACGGACGGCGATCGACTTGGGTGTTGACCATATTTCGGCATATGCGTTGACCGTCGCACCGAACACGAAAATGGGACGTCAGATTGCTGTTGGAACCTTGCCTACGCCTGATGATGACGATGAGGCGACCAAGTATGAGATTGCCGACGATCTACTGAGCGCAGCCGGTCTTGAATGGTATGAGATCAGCAATTGGGCACGTCCTGGTTATGAATCGCAACATAATCTTGGCTATTGGCGCAATGTTGATTGGGCGGGGCTCGGTCCCGGCGCACACACCATTACGGCAATGTGATGGATGTTGAACAGTCCACGTCGGCTGAAACATCTGAAACGGTCAAATCGTCGGGCTTGCGCAGCTGGGATATTGCGCATCCTCGCATGTGGGGGCAGGCTATCAACGATGATAATGTGCCATGGTCGGGAAGCGAACGAATCTCCAACGAGGAGAACCTCGAAGAAATCATCATGCTTGGTCTGCGCATACGTGAGGGTCTGGATTTGAGTCGCCTTGGAAACATGGTTGATATGGCTCGCATCCAGCCCATGGAAGACGAAGGCCTTATCGTTATCCGTGACGGACGTGTGATTCCAACCCGAACCGGACGCTTGCTCAACGACACCGTCATCGAGCGTTTCTTCGACGCCTGCTCGTTGTAATGCCGATAATCCTCTGACGAATTGGTTTTAGATGATCCATCTTGGTATGGGTGGATACAGTGTGCAGATTGAAACGGGCCTCGGATGCAGGTTGTTGCATTCCAGGCCCGATGGCATAGAGCCTAGAACGAGGCTGTCACCGGATGTTCGTAATCAGCGCATCGTGAGTCCGCCATCGACATGCAACGTCTGACCGGTGACGAAACGAGCGTCCTCGCCAACCAGCATCGCCACACCGCCCGCAATATCATCAGCCGTGGCAAGCCTGCCCAAAGGCGTCTGCGCGATGATGCGCTCGCGGACGCTTCGGTGGTGGCGCGGCTCGAATCCGTGCCCACGGTCAAACCGGCCGCGATGGCGTTCACCGTGACGCCCCACGCTCCGGCCTCCTGCGCCAGCGAGCGCGTGAATCCGATGAGTGCTCCTTTGGCTGCGATGTAGTCGTGGTAGGGGACGATCGGGCTGTCTACGAGGTTGCTGGAGATGTTGACGATGCGTCCCCATGATTGGCGTCGCATGTAGGGCAGCGCGGTCGTGCAGGTGTTGTAGGTGCCTTTGAGACATCCTTCGAGTTGGGTCGCGTAGTCGTTCCAGCTGGTGTTGCTGAAAGTGTTGCGGTTGCGTGGGTCGAACGAGTAGTGGCTGAGCGCGTTGTTGATGAGGATGTCGATGCCTCCGAAGGTGTTGGCTGTGGTTTGTGCGAGTTCGTTGACTTGGGTTTCGTCGGTCACGTCGGCTTTGCATGTGATGACGCGTCCTTGTGCGTCCGCTTCGTTTTCGATGTGTTGCTTGGTGTGTTGGGCGCGTTCGTCGTTGCTTAGGTAGTCGATGGTCACGTTGGCGCCGAGTTGTGCGAGTCTGAGTGCGATTGCGGCGCCGATGCCTCGCTTGCGCCGGTGATGATGGCGGTTTTGCCGGTGAGTGTCCGGTGTTCGGATTGCTGGTTCACGTAAGGTCCTTTGGGATTATTCGTAGTCGATGTCGAAGGTGTCGGCGTAACGGTCGGTGTTGCGTTCGATGTCGACGGCTCTGACGAGGTCGAGGATGTTGAATCCGCCGTCGTGGTGCCATCCGGATTTCGCGCGGTTCATTTCTCCGACGGGGCAGATGCGGTCGATGCCGTATTCGCCCACTTGTTGCGCGAGTGCGAACAGTCTGGATGAGCTTGTGGCGATCGCGCAGGTTTGCAGCCACTCGCGGTAGGGTTTCAGTGTGGGCAGCGCGTGTTTGAGTTGGTCCACGGCGACGATGTTAATGGTGCGGTTGAGCGGTGTCCCCAACGAGGGGAGACTGCTGGTATTGGGTAGTAGAGCACGGTCCAGTCGGTGCCTTGCGGCGATTCGATGACGAACGGTGCCTGTGGGTCGGCCTGTGCGGCGCTGTCTGGAGTCATGGACGTCATGAACAGCGCTTGCATCTCGGTTTGAGAGCGTGCCCTGCGGATGGCGAGGGATTCCGTGTCGGAAGGGGTTGATCGTGGATATTTGCGTTGTTGCGAGTCGAGCTCGCTGGCGAGCAGTTCCGCCGTCTGAGCGGGGGAGATGGCTCCGCCGCGTTCCACGAAGATGGTTTGCGGCGCCAGGCAGCTTTGCTGGTCGTAGGTGGCCACGTCCACGGCCATACGGTGCACGGTTTGCACGTGAGTGTCCGCGCGTAGCGCTTCACGTCCGATGAGTGAGAAGCCGATGCGTGCGCCATAGCTGAGGAACGGTTTGCCCGCGCTCACGCGTGGACGGATCGCCTCGGTGGTGTGCGACGAACCGTAGGCGATCACGCGTTCGCTTCGCCGATCGCCACGTCTTCAAGCTCTACCGTGCCGCCGCGCCACGGCACTATGGCCAATACGTCGGCGAGATCCGGGTTGATCTGTGTCAGAGAACGAGCGAACAGTACGGGCATCAGCGGTTCGTCGAACGATGATTTGCCGATGATCGCGCTTTTCGTCAGCAGACTCATGGTCATGCTCCATACGGGAATGCCGGGAACATTGCTGGAAAACACGTGGAATGTCAAGTCCGGCCCGTACAGGCGCGTGTATCCGCCGGACTTGTTCGGTCGGTATTCGTCCAGCATGCGCGGGTTGGCAGTTCGTCATCAAGAAAACGCAATAGTTCGCGTCTGCGGAACATGCGCATGTAACGTTTCAGTTCGATACGCGTCATCGTCGCGTCATAGCCGGTGATGGAGGGAATCAGAGACTCCGCTATCTGGCGACCCTCATAATCGGGATTCGTCCACAATTCCACCGCCTCGCCGATGATGTCGACGATGTGTTCGACGGAATATGCTGCCAATGTCTGCGATCGATTGCAACGCGTTGTCTCGCACAAATCTTGGACAGTCTCAGGCGTGAGTACCGGATAACGCAACGTGACCTCACCGCGGTCGGTGAGAACGCCGCGTGTTTCGAAATCCTCAAATACGAAGCCGCGCGGCGCATGGAAAATGTCGATGACGCTCATGCGTTTGCCGCCATCACCTCGTCGACGGCGATGGAGCAGCCGCGTGCCTCCGCACCCTTCGCACGACCGTTGAGCTCGTAACCGGAATCGGTGCGCACGCCAAGATCTTCGGTCAGAATCGCCAGACAGGAATTCCAATTCGCCAAATCGTAATGCGCGATCACCCCCTGCTCGCCATCGGCGACAGCGTGAGCGTCGCCGGATCGAGGAACACGGAACGAACCCACGACGGCGTCGCCTTCAGATAATTCGACGAACCATCCGTATAGTACGACAGCAGATTCTGATCGTAAATCTGCGAACTCAACTCCGTCATACCGTACATGTTCACGCAATGCGTGCGTGCGACGCCAAACACCTCAAGGAACTTCGCATACAAATCATCGACGGTCATATCGGTTTTCGTACTCTTGAAACCACCGGTATCGAAAACACGCGAATCCTTCGCCAACGCATAGGTTTTGCCCCGCTCGGCAAGATAGTCAAGCAGATACAGATACGCGGACGAAGCGCCCATCAGCATCACCGGCTCGCCGTCTGCCACCGACTGATCAAGGAACTTTTCCACACCAGCGAAGTCCAAACCATCCTCATGGAAGAAGAAGCCGCTGCCCTCGCTGCCGCACTGCTCCACCGCACGCGTCAGATAACGGGCCAACGAACCATTATGATTCATCTCCCAGGCAGGGGAGAGCACCGCGATACGCATGCGCTCACGGTCAGGCATGATGAAATGACGGAACGGGCCGATCATCGACGCATCCCACACCTCAAGATCAGGATGATAGTTGCGTCCACGCTGACCCGGATGCGTAGTGCCGCTGGTCATGAACACTGCCTCGCAATCATCTTCAGGCACCGAAGTGAGCGTCAGCATCTTGAACCCATCCACCGGCATCGGCGGAATATCCATCCAATCCGACAACATCTGCGGAGTCACCCTACGAGACATGCAATACGCGCGATACTGCATGTTATGGGCAAACTGGAAAGCGAAAATCTTATGTGCGAGCGCGTCGAACGCCTCATCCGGAGCGACCTCGCAACCATACTTTTCGATGAACTCAAGCACGTTTGCCTTGACTTCCTGCGCGTCGGCACCCAACGACATTGATGTCATATGCGGTATTCCTTTCTATAAACGATACTGATATTCGAAAGCAAATCAGATCTGCGACGGAACTTCAGCTTCGCTGTTTCCTTTACGACGATTGATCAGATTCGGCAGGTCGATCAGCAGTGCCTTGAGAATCACCACACAGAACGCCCCAACCAGAATCGAATTGGAGAAGAACACGTGAGCGCCGCCCTCCAAGCCGCTCAACGCGCTCGGCAGCGCGATGCCCAACAGCAGGGACAATCCAATGACCGCCTGGGAACGGTCGTTCGACTCCACCTTGCGCAGCGTATTGAAGCCCGTGCTGATCAGGCTTGCCGCGGCCGGCAGGAAAATGCCGCCGATCACAGGGGAAGGAATCAACGACAATACCGCTCCGGCCTTCGGAATGAAACCAAGAACCACAAATACCACGCCGGCGATGATCACCGGCACACGGGTACGGGTCTTGCCCTCATCCGTGACCTTAAGCAACGCGACATTCTGCGGATACGCGGTAGTGGTGAAACCGCCGATCATCGAAGAAATCGCGGAACCGGCAGCCTCGCCGGCCAAACCATAACGAACCTGACGATCCTCAAGCTTGACGCCCTGGATCTCACTGGCCGCCTGATACACGCCAAGCGCCTCCATAATCGCAACCATATATGCGATGAAGAACGGCACAAACACCGCCGCATCAAAGTCAAAACCGCCATACGGCATAATCTGAGGAAGACCAAACCAAGGCTTCGACGCGACACCGGAAAAATCAGCCATGCCAAATACCATCGAAAGCGCAGTGCCGGCAACCAGAGCAATCAGATAGGAAAGCGCCCTGACCATACCCTTGCCGAACTGGGAAAGCGCCACCACCAGCACGCAAGTCACGATAGACACGGCCAACGTCTTCGGATCGGCAAAACCATCATGCCGGGAGCGCCACCAAGAAACTCGCTCAACGTGAAACTCGACAGCGAAACGCCAACCAGAAAAATAATCACGCCCGACACCATCGGCGCGAACAGAAAACGCATCTTCTCAATCACACGGGTCAGACACAGCACCAAGAAAATCAGCGAACTGACAAAAATCGACGTACCAGCGGCAGCCAACGAACCAGCAGTGCCCGCAGCGATCATCAACGCATCGAACGCGGCGGACGGACCCTGCACAATCGGCAAACGCACCAACCTCGTGGCCTGAATCAATGTGACCAAACCAGACACAATGAAAATGGCATTCACCATATTTGACGACAACGCCAACGGCAAGCCAATGGCACCAGCCACAAACACCGGATCAAGCCACACATTGGACACCAACACATGCTGCAAACCCAGCAGCACATTCTTCGGAGTCAACTTCTTCGAACCCGAACCAAGCTGCTCAGGCACCTGCGACGCATCAGACACGCCAAATCCCTTCTCTTTCCACGAAACACACGGCCAAACACCAGCCGTCAGCACAGAGAAGACGCGCACGCGCACCGTTCGTAACATCCCTACGCAGGCACTACCCTGTTCAGGTCATAAGGGTCCGGGCAAACGCCCATCTCAGCCACATCGGCTCCCCTGTACTCTTCGGACAACCACCAGCATAACGACACGCATCGATACCGGCAACCACCACAACCCAACACATATCCTCCACATTTTCCCAAGAAAAAACAGTCTTGACTTTTCCGAGTATTCGTTATATGGACACGCGAAACGTATTTGATACAGGGGCGCGGTATTCTAAACCACGCATTAAAGAACCGCAAGACTTTTCTTGCCCAAAACATTGAAGGTGGTTTCGGTGACTTTTCCACGCCCCGTTAGATCTCACGATCCATGATTCCCAAGGTATGTACGATCCCGGCGCCGAGCACGACGCCTGCGGCGTGGGTATGGTCACCACCCTCAACAAGCGCCCCGAACGCAAAATCGTCGACGACGCCATCGAAGTGCTCGTCAACCTCAACCACCGCGGAGCCGTAGGCGCCGAAGAAAACACCGGCGACGGCGCAGGCATCCTCATGAGCATGCCCGACGATTCATGCGCGCCACCGCAGGCGTCGAACTGCCCGAAGAAGGCCACTACGCCGC
>ENA-OQAS01000075-OQAS01000075.1-human-gut-metagenome-genome-assembly--contig:-NODE-75-length-48163-cov-6.822487_pt1 | contig 48163 bp, 68 predicted proteins | sample MGYA00242733_ERZ504523 | MGnify/ENA primary metagenome ERZ504523 (study PRJEB26092, sample SAMD00036239) | human gut metagenome | host: Homo sapiens | study: EMG produced TPA metagenomics assembly of...
TTAAAATTGACTACGCCACCGGCGACAGTCATACCATAGACGGCCGTGCCGGCACCACTCATTGTCAGAATCCAATTAAAAAACACCCCAAACGGTGCCGTTGCGGCCGCTTGGGGGTGTTTTTGATTGATTCTACTATATGAAGTCACTCATATAAGTCCTTTATATCTTTACAATCCTCTATTTTATCTAACCAATACATACCAGCCACTTTAGGCCATTGGTTCGTGTTATAGATTGTTGTTGCGTTTATATTGCCCATGTGGCAATGAAAGTGTCTAAATTGACCCAGAATTAACGATAATCTGTTATACGCACACCCATCGGGCTTTTCATATAAATCCGCATCGCTTAATGAGCCTAAATATTCCATGATTTTCTCTTGGATCGATTCAAAATAATCAATTAACAGTTCTCGTGATAATACCTTTTTATTATCATAAACATCAAGACTATTCAAATTTGGTTCATGAAAATCCGGTTCAGTATATACTTCAGGATTGATGTACCATTGATCCAAAGAATGTAAAGTATGGTACACATGTTTCCATATTGGCATATCGCATAAGATCGTATCCATATCACATGTCTTTAATGTGATCGAAAAATTATAAAACATCACTTTCGTATGCTCAATAATAGTATGGATTAAAACATCATTCATAGAGTATCTCCGATTTTATTCATGCGGTACAGGAAACCGTCCCCTGCTTTTTGTTTTTTTGGATTTACTGCTTTGCGTCTTGCTGCTTGTCCAGGTCAAACATTTCTTCCATGGTGTGCCAGCCAGCACAGCGCACTTCACTCTGGCGGGCATGTGGGCCACATCTTGCAGCGCCGCCGCCTCGTCCAGCTCCTCCATTTCCTCATCGGTAATGGAGTCTTTGATCATCTTTAGGAACAGCTCTGCCAGGTGCAGGGCGTCTTCTTTCTTCTCACCGATGATCAGGTCCAGCATAATATCCGCCGAGGCCTGAGAGATGGCGCAGCCGTCGCCTACAAAAGCGCCGTCGGTGATCACGCCGTCCTCCACTTTCAGCTTTAGCACAATGTCGTCGCCGCAGCTGGGGTTGACTCCCTCCAGCACCAAGTTGGCGTCTGCCAAATCGTGCTTGTGCTCCGGGTGCAGGTTGTGCTCCGTTAAGATCTGGTTATAAAAATTTCTATTCTCCATAGCCCATTTGCCTCCTTAGGGACGCCACCGCGTCTAAAAATCGCTGTACTTCTTCTTCTGTATTGTAGAAGAACAGGCTGGCGCGGGCGGTGGACGGGGTGCCCAGGTGCTGCATCAGCGGCTGGGCGCAATGGTGCCCGGCACGAATGGCCACATCGGCCGCGTCCAAAATGGCGCTGATGTCGTGGGGGTGCACGCCGTCAACGGTAAAGGTCAAAATGCCGCAGTGCTCCTCTGCCTTTTCCCCGCCGATCACATGCACATGCGGCATGGTACGCAGTCCTTGCAGGGCAAAATCCGTCAGCGCTACCTCCGGGCGTGCAGCTTGTCCCACCCAATGGCGGTCAGGTAGTCAATGGCGGCGGCCAGACCCACCGCACCGGCAGCGTTCACCGTGCCGGCCTCAAATTTATGGGGCAGGGGGGCGTAAGTCACCTTGTCCCTTGTTACATACTCGATCATCTCGCCGCCGGATAAGAAAGGCGGCATTTCTTCTAACAATTCTTCCTTGCCATACAGCACGCCGATGCCCATGGGGCCCATTAGCTTGTGGCCGGAAAAGGCCACAAAATCCACGCCCAGCGCCTGCACATCAATAGGCATGTGGGGGGCACTTTGAGCGGCGTCCATCACCACCACGGCGCCGTGCTTGTGGGCCAGGTCAATGATGGCGTCCATTGGATTGGTGCGGCCAAATACATTGGACACCTGCGCCACAGCCACCAGAGCGGTTTTGTCTGTGATCTTCGCTTCCAGCTCCGCCATAGGCAGGCTGCCGTCCGGTGTACATTCCAGATAGCGCAGGGTGGCGCCGGTTTGCCGGGCAACCATCCGCCAGGGCAGCATATTGGAGTGGTGCTCCGCAATGCTCACCACGATCTCGTCCTCCGGGCCGATTCGGTGGAGGCCGTAGCTGTATGCCACCAGGTTCAGGCTCTCTGTGGCGTTGCGGGTAAAAATGATCTCGCTGTCGCTCTTAGCGTTCAGAAAACGGCGCACCGTCTCTCGGGCGGCGGCGTAGTCCTCCGTAGCGTCCATACCCAGTTGGTACAGACCCCGCAGGGGGTTGGCGTTGTGGGTCTCGTAAAATTTGCGCTGGGCGTCCAGCACGCAGTCCGGGCGCTGGCTGGTGGCGGCGTTATCCAGGTAGGCCACCTTGCTTTCCCGCAGCAGGGGAAAGTCTGCCCGGTAATTCATCATTTCTTGCTGGGTCATTGGGCATTCTCCTCCAAATAACGGTGCACCCGATCGGTGAGCCCCGGGTCGTTTGCCTTGGCGCAAAGCGCCTCCAGCTTGGAGCGGGTGATCAGCAACTCGGCCTCTGCCCGGCTCAGCCCTCTGGAATTCATATAGAACAGAATGTCCTCGTCCAGCTGGCCGATGCTGGCTCCGTGGTTGCCCTCTACATCTTCCTCAGCGCACAGGATCAGGGGAATGGTACGGTTCACTACATCTTCACCCAGCAGCAGTACATCTTCCTTTTCGTCGCCCTTAGAGCCGGCGGCGCCCTTTTGAAAGTCAATGGTGCCCCGGAACAGCTTGGTGCTGCGGTCTTGCAGCACCCCGTCTGCGTTCATATTGCTTACGGTGCGGCGTCCGGTTTGCAGGGCGTCATAGTTAAAGTCAAAGGTGCGATCCCCGGTGCCAGGTAGCCGATGTCTGCCGTAAAGCGGCTGTCGTCTCCGTCCAGGTGGGTCTTGCACCCGGCGTAGGTGGTTTTACCGCCCAAAAACAACTGCACCAGCTGGAAGTCTGCACCGGCACCGCAGTGGGCGCCAATGTTGTTGACCACTGTGCAGTCCGTGCCCGGCAGGCTCAGCTGCACCAGTCGCACTTTCGCACCGGGGGCCAGTTCTACCGGGTCTCCAGGGCCAGGCAGGGGCGTCCGCCGTGCTTTGCAGGTCCATCACCACAGTCAAGTGGCTGTTTGCCTCTGCGGTCAGCTCCACTCGGCGGGCGTTCTTCCGGCCGTCGGCGCACAGGGTCAGCCGGGCGGTGGTGTCGGTATTCGCTTTGGCGGTGATCCGGTCCGTCTCCAGGGAGGCAAAGGCCGCTTCCGCTTCTTGGCCCATACCGGTGGAAACCACTGTGGCAGGGGCCGGGGCGGCGGCCACTGCCGCACCGCTCCAGTCCGCTTTGCAAGGGCCGTCCAGCGGGGGCAGGGTTACCGTGGTTTCGTTCATGTGCAGTCGGTTCCAGGTGGGGGACGGCAGGGGATTGACTGCAAGGGTATTTTCTTTTGTCATACTGCTACCTCCCATCAGCAATGCTGCCTTTCATCTCTAAGCGAATTAAGTTATTCATTTCAACGGCGTATTCCAGCGGCAGTTCCTTGGACACATCGTCTGCAAAGCCGCTGACGATCATGGCGCGGGCCTCTTCCTCGCTAAGCCCGCGGGACATGAGATAAAATACCGCGTCGTCACTGATTCGGCCGATCTTGGCCTCGTGGCCCACATCCGCGTCACGGGTGCGAATATCCATGGCAGGAATGGTGTCTGACCGGGAAATATCGTCCAGCATCAGGGACTGGCAAGACACGGTGGACTTGCTGCCCGGTGCGGTCTTTTGCACCTGTACGCTGCTGCGGAAGGTGCTGATGCCCCCGTCCTTGGAAATGGAGCGGGCGTTCATTACAGAGGTGGTATCCGGCGCAGCGTGAACCACTTTAACGCCGGTGTCCAGGTTCTGACCCGCCCCGGCAAAGGTAATGCCGGTGTACTCCATACGGGCGCCCTTGCCCTTTAGAATACTCATGGGGTACAGGTAAGACACATGGGAGCCAAAGGAGCCGGACACCCACTCAATGGTGCCCCCCTCCTCTACCAGCGCCCGCTTGGTGTTCAGGTTGTACATATTCTTGGACCAGTTCTCAATGGTAGAGTAGCGCAGCTTGGCGTTCTTGCCAACGAACAGCTCCACGCACCCGGCGTGCAGGTTGGCTACATTGTACTTGGGTGCGGAGCAGCCCTCGATAAAGTGCAGGTACGCCCCCTCGTCTACGATGATCAGCGTGTGCTCAAACTGGCCGGCGCCCGGCGCATTCAGCCGAAGTAGGATTGCAGGGGAATGGTTACGGACACCCCCGGCGGCACATACACAAAGGAACCGCCGGACCAAACGGCGCCGTGCAGGGCGGCGAATTTGTGGTCCGTGGGTTTTACCAGCTTCATAAAGTGCTTTTGGATCATCTCCGCATAAGGGCCGTGCATAGCGCTTTCCAGGTCTGTATAGACCACGCCCTGGGCGGCCACTTCCTCTCGCACATTGTGGTACACCAGCTCTGAGTCATACTGGGCGCCCACACCGGCAAGAGACTTGCGCTCTGCCTGGGGAATGCCCAGGCGCTCAAATGTATCTTTAATATCTTTGGGTACATCGGACCACTTGGCGCTCATTTTGGTGTTGGGGCGCACATAGGTTACGATGTTGTCCATATCCAGTCCGTCAATGGGCGGGCCCCACTGGGGCACCCGGCTCTCATTGTAAACTTGCAGGGACTGGAGCCGAAACAGCTGCATCCATGCCGGATCGTTCTTCTCATCGCTGATCTTCTGTACGATCTCCGGGGTCAGGCCCGCTTGCAGCTTGTAGGCATCTTTTTCGTCGTCTTTTATGTCATAGACCGTGCGGTCAATGTCTGCCACATAGGTTTTTTCTTCCACAGGGAACACCTCTTTTACGCCTGCTCGTAGGCTTCAAACCCACGGGCGTTGATCTCGTCCACCAGGGAGCCGTCTCCGGTCTTTACGATCCGGCCGTTGACTAAAATATGGGTGTAATCCACATGCAGGCTCTCCAAAATACGGGTGGAGTGGGTGATGATCAGCAGGGCGCCTTTTTGCTCTTTTTGATAGGCCTCCACGCCACGGGATACGGTGCGTACCGCGTCCACATCCAGGCCGGAGTCCGTCTCGTCCAGGATCGCCAGACTGGGGCGCAGCAACAGCATTTGCAGAATTTCCGCTTTTTTCTTCTCGCCGCCGGAGAAGCCCACATTCAGGTCCCGATCGCCGTAGGCCGGGTCCATTTGCAGCAGCTTTGCCGCCTCGTTAAACTGTTTTTCAAAGGCAAATAGCTTCACCCGCTTGCCGGTGCGCTGGGCCAGGGTGCTGCGCACAAAGCTTTTCAGCGACAGGCCGGGCACCTCCAGGGGATTTTGGAAGGACAGGAACATACCCGCCTTGGCCCGCTGGTCGGCGGATAGCCCCTGCTGCTCCTTGCCGTGGAACAGAATGGAGCCGCCGGTTACCTTGTACTGGGGATTGCCCATCAGGCGTAGCCCAGGGTGGATTTGCCGGCGCCGTTGGGGCCCATGAGCACGTGGGTCTCGCCCTCGTTTACCTGTAAATTCACGCCGTGCAGGATCTCTTTATCCTCTACGGCAACGGTCAAATTCTCAATATCCAGTAAGTGCTGGGACATGGTTTTGAACTTCCTTTCCATGCACAAAAACCGTGCTTTTACTATTTTCTGCATAATAATATAGTCCGTATTTCCTACTCTGTCAATAGGAATTAAAAAACTTGGGTTGCTTCGTACAAAAGGCACAAAAACAAGGGGGCAAAATTGTCTATTTTATACATATATAATGCAGGGGCTTTTTTACGCCCAGTCCACCCGGCGGCGCCGTTGCAGCAGATCAAGCGCAAATACCACAGCGCCTGCCAGCAGCAGCGCTGTCAGCGTGGTGCTGCCGATACCGGGGCGGGGCAGGGTCTCCGATATATTGGAGAACACCGCCGCCGGTTGGGGAAACAGGCGCAGCAGCCCCCGGCAGTAGCCGCCTGCCAGAAGTGCAGCCCCGGCGCGGCAGGCCAAAAGGTGGGGTAGGGCAGCCCGAACCGCCCGGCCCAGCCCAGCAGCTGCAAGTGCACGCACAGCCCGCCAAAGGCCAGGAATGCCGCCGTTTGGGTCAGGGTGTAGCCGGTGCCGGTACACAGCCCGACGGTGATCTCTACCAGCGGCAGCAGCCATTTGGGCACCGGCACCACAGCGCACAGAGCGGAGAAGAGAATGATGCAGGCAGAAAGGTGCAGCAGGCTCTCCATGGCGCCTTTGGCGGCAGCGGGCAGCGCTTCTCCCGCAGACAAGGGCGGGGCAGGCGGTACTTCTTTGGCAGCGGGCGGGTCGCTGAGGGGAACAGTCACCGCCGCCACCGTTAGGTTAGCCAATATATTGGCGGTCAGCAGCAGCCACCCGGCAGCGCCGCTATGGAGCGCTGCCGTGCCCACAGCTGTGCAGATAAAGCCCACCCCGCCGCACACATTAAAGCACAGCATACGCCGGGCGGTGGGGCGGTCGATCACGCCCCGATCCAGCAGTTCCCCGGTGAGCACCGCGCCGGTGGGATAGCCGCCGATTTGGCCAAACAGCAGCGCTCCGGCAGCCTGGGGCGGCAGGCGCAGTGCCTTTGCCGGTAAGGTCAGCGCCCGGCCTGAGCAGTACCCCCGCCCGGGTGTTTTGGATCATTAAAAACAGCATCAGCAGCGGCAGCAGACTGGGCAGCACGGTGTTCTCTGCCAGCGCCAGCCGGCTTGGCGCCCGCCCGTGCCGGTGCGGCAAACACCAGCAGAATCGCCGCTGCCGCCAGCAGCAGTGCCAGCAGGGGCAGCGCTTTTTGCTTCTCTTTTTTCATATCATCACCAATAATTCCTATGCATAGTATGTACAGGTGATACAATGGAGCACATACCAAAAGACAAAAAAAGGGCAAAAAGTCGTCGGGCGTGCCCCTTGCCCGGGGACGAAAGCCAGCTGCCCGGTGCATTACAGCGCCGGGGAGCCGCGGCTGGAGATCATCGGCGATCGGGTGCTGGTGGACGGGCTGCGCCGGGTGCTTAGTTACACCTCGGAGCGCCTGGTGCTGCAAGTGGGCAAGCGCCGGGTGACTCTGGTGGGGGCGGATCTTTGCTTGCTGGATTATTCGCCTTTGGGCGTGCAGGTGATCGGTACGCTGTTGGCTGTGGAGTTCGGCGACCTATGACCCGATTGTACTGGTTTCTTCGCGGGTATGTGCAGTTTGTATTTACAGGCGGGTTTGCAGAGGATTTTATCAATGCACTGGGGCAGATGGGCATTACGCTGCCTGGCTTGCAGCGACAGGGGAGCGACCTGTGCGGTGTGTGCAGTGTGGGGACTTATATGCAGCTGCACAAGGCGGCGCGGCAGGCCGGCGGTCGGGTGCGTATTACTGCCCGGCGAGGGCTGCCCTTTTTCTCCGACGACTGCGGGGGCGTTGGGGATTGCCGATGGGGGCGGTGGCTTTTGCACTGGTGCTGTGTGTGCTCAGCGGGTTTATCTGGGATGTGCAGGTGGTGGGCAATAACCGGGTGGGCACCGGCACACTGGAGACTTATTTGGCGCAGAACGGCGTGGCCGTGGGCAAGCTTGGCAGGGGACGGCGCGCAGTCGGCTGAACTATCGACTGCTGGGGGATTTTCCGGATTTGGCCTGGGCGCATATCAACAAGGTGGGCGCCACCGCCCGGCTGGAGGTGGCAGAGCGGGTAGATACCCCTAAGACGAAAAGCGACCAGGAGCAGAGCCAATGGGGCGCTGCCCGGCGAGAACTGCGCTGTACCGTTCGTCGGTTGCAGGTACACCGGGTGCAAACCGGGCGGCAGGTGTGCCGCGGGGTGTATTTTTACGGTTTGACGCTGGTGCCCATGGGTAAGGACGCACCGCCTATGACGGAGGTGACGGAGCAGCGCCGTTTGTTGCGCCTAAACGGTCGGGCGTTGCCTATGGGCAGCGTCACGCGCACCCGCACCGCTTACCGCCGCGTGGAGCAACGCCTAACGGTGCAGGCGGCCACGGCGCTGGCTAAGGCGGCACTGGAGGAAAAACGGGCGCAGAAGCTGCCGGGCGCACCATCATCAACGCCTATGTGACGGTGGAGGTGACCCCGGATACGGTCACGGCCGTAGGCGCTATACCGTGCAGGTGCAAAGCCTGCAAACCGATCGAGATCGGGCATGAAAACCGGCGGAAAAACTTGCCGATTTGGCCGTTATTTTTCATTTTTGGAAATTTGCCAAATTACGCAGCGGACACTTGCAAGCGCGCCACCCTTGTGATAGAATAAAAGCGCAAAAATCTATGAAACAGGAGGCGATGCTATGCAGATGACATTCCGCTGGTTTGGCAAGGAAAAGGACACGGTCTCTCTGGAGCAGATCCGTCAGATCCCCGGCGTGACCGGAGTGGTGCCTGCCTTGCACGACCTGCCCGCCGGTGCGCCGTGACCATGGACCGAGTACAGGCCATGTATGACGAGATCACTGCTGCCGGGCTGACCATGGAGTGCATTGAGAGCGTCAATGTGCACGAGGATATTAAGATCGGACTGCCCAGCCGGGATCGGTATATTGAGAATTACAAAACCTCGATTCGCAATCTGTCCAAGGTTGGGGTCAAGGTGATCTGTTACAACTTATGCCGGTGTTTGACTGGACCCGCACGGACCTGTATATGCCCCTGCCGGACGGTTCTACCTGCCTGAGCTATGACGGCAAGCAGGTGGAGGGCAAGTCCCCGGAGGATATGTTCCGTGAGATCGACGACAACTCTAACGGTTACGCTATGCCCGGCTGGGAGCCGGAGCGCATGGGCGAGATCAAAGAGCTGTTCGCAAAGTATAAAGATGTGACCGCCGAGGATCTGTGGGCCAACTTAAAGTATTTCTTGGAGGCGATTATGCCTGTTTGTGAGGCATGCGATGTAAAGATGGCCATTCACCCGGACGATCCGCCATGGGGCATCTTTGGCCTGCCGCGGATTATTACGGACAAGGCGGCGGTAGAGCGGCTGCTGACCATGGTGCCCAGCAAGTATAACGGCTTGACCCTGTGCACCGGTTCTTTAGGCGCCAGTCCCAAGAACGATATGGTGGAGATCATCCACGCTGCCGGGGATCGCATTTACTTTGCCCACCTGCGCAATGTGGCGATCAATGACCGCTGGTTTAACGAGACGGCACATGAGAGCGCCTACGGCTCTTTGGATATGTATGAGATTGTAAAGGCCCTGCAAGAGGAGGGCTTTGACGGCTATGTGCGCCCGGACCATGGGCGTATGATCTGGGGCGAAGTAGCTCGACCCGGCTATGGTCTGTTTGACCGGGCACTGGGTGTGTCTTACTTGAACGGCTTGTGGGAAGCGGTAGAAAAATCCCGCAGGGCGTAAATAGAGAGGAAGTAGAAACCATGTTTAATCACGAGAACTTAAAGGGCCGCGTGGCCGTGGTCACCGGTGGCGGCGGCGTGCTGTGCGGCGGCTTTGCCAAAACCTTGGCGGCGCAGGGCTGCAAGGTGGCTGTGCTGGATCTGAACGAAGCGGCTGCCCAGGCAGTGGCCGACGAGATCAACGCCAACGGCGGACAGGCGATTGCCGTGGGTTGCAATGTGTTGGAGCCGGCGTCTATGCGCGCCGCGCGGGATGTGATTGCCGAGAAGCTGGCACCTGTGACATTCTGTTAAACGGTGCCGGCGGCAACAACCCCAAGGGCACCACCACCAAGGAGACTTTGGAAAAGATTGATCTGGCTCAGCAGGATCCGGAGGTCAAGACTTTCTTCGATCTGGATCCCCAGGGCATCAGCTTTGTATTTAATTTGAACTTTTTAGGCACCCTGATCCCCACGCAGATCTTTGCCAAGGATATGGCAGAGAAGGGCAAGGGCTGCATTGTGATGGTTACCTCTATGAATGCGTTTCGTCCGCTGACCAAAATTCCGGCGTACAGCGCTGCTAAGGCTGCGGTAAAGAACTTTACCGAGTGGATGGCCGTGCACTTTGCGGATATGGGTATTCGTGTCAACGCCATTGCGCCGGGCTTTTTCTCCACCAAGCAGAATGCGACTCTGCTGTGGAACCCGGACGGCACCCCCACCGCCCGCACCGGCAAGATTTTGGCTGCTACGCCGATGAATCGCTTTGGCGAGCCGGAGGAGCTGGCCGGCACGCTGCTGTTCCTTTGTGACGAGGCGTACAGCGGCTTTATTACCGGCGTCAACATTCCTGTGGACGGCGGCTTTAACGCCTATTCCGGTGTGTGATTGAAAAAAGTCCCCGAGTATTCGGGGATTTTTTGGGTGTGTGCACCCCTTTTGCGCAGACTATTTGTATAGAAAAGAGTGTTAAGATGAAGCCTTTTATGGACAAGGACTTTTTGCTGGATACCCCAACGGCCCGGCACCTGTACCACGACTACTGTGAGGCGCTGCCCATTTGTGACTATCACTGCCATTTAAGTCCCAAGGAGATTTATGAGAACGCCCAGCCTACGGACATTTCTGCTCTGTGGCTGTCCGGCGATCATTATAAGTGGCGGGCCATGCGCTCCTGCGGTGTGGACGAGCGGTACTGCACCGGCGACGCCAGCCCCAGAGAGAAGTTCCAAAAATTTGCCTACACTCTGCAATACGCCATCGGCAACCCGCTGTATCACTGGGCGCATATGGAATTGCAGATGTATTTTGGCATTGATACCCCTTTGTCTGCCGCCACGGCAGACGACATTTACGACCGAGCCAATGGGGCTATCGCTGCCGGGGATTTTCGCCCCCGCACACTGATTGAAAAGAGCAAGGTCAAAGTGCTGTGCACCACCGACGACCCGGCGGACGACCTGGTGTATCACAAGAAGATCGCCGCCCTGCCGGACTTTGACTGCAAGGTGCTGCCCACCTTCCGCCCGGATAAGGCACTGAATATTCAGGCACCGGACTTTGCGGACTATATGGACACTTTGGCTGCCGCTGCGGGTATGGAAATTCACACGGTGGACGATGTGATCGCCGCCCTGCGCAGTCGGGCAGAATACTTCCATTCTGTGGGCTGCCGGGTGTCTGATCAGGCCTTTGATGTGCCGCCCTACGCCCCCGCTGCACCGGAGCAGGTGCAGGCTGTCTTTGCCAAGCACTGGCCGGGCGCCGGTGACGGAGCAGGAGGCGCAGATCTATAAAACCCCGGTGCTGCTGGCACTGGGCAAGCTGTACCATGAGCTGCACTGGACGATGGAAGTGCACATCGGTGCCATGCGTAACAACAACAGCCGAATGTTCCGCGCCCTGGGGCCGGATACCGGTTTTGACTCGGTGGACGACGGTCGGGTGGCACGGCCCCTGTCTCGCCTGCTGGACGCCATGGACAGCACGGACAGCCTGCCCAAGACCATCCTGTTCAACCTGAACGACAAGGACAACACGGTGCTGGCGACCATGCTGGGTAACTTCCAGTCCACGGAGGCGGCGTCTAAAATTCAGTATGGGCCGGCTTGGTGGTTCCTGGACACCATGGACGGTATGACCGCTCAGCTAAAGAGTCTGGGCAACCTGGGCGTGCTGGGCAAGTTTGTGGGTATGGAGACGGACTCCCGCTCCTTTACTTCTTACGGTCGCCACGCCTACTTCCGCCGCATTCTTTGCGCCCTGATCGGTCGCTGGGTGGAGCAAGCTGGTACGCCAATGACGACGCGGTGCTGAAAGAGATCGTACAGGGCATTAGCTACAATAATGCCATTGCCTATTTTGATTTTGCATAAGGAGAGATAAAAATGGATTTGAAATTAAGACCCAAGGAAGAACGTAAGTTCGACGAGATTTCATTGGGCGAGATCATGCTGCGCCTGGACCCGGGCGAGGGACGGATCAAGACTTCCCGCACCTTCCGTGCATGGGAGGGCGGCGGCGAGTATAATGTGGCCCGCGGGCTGCGCCGCTGCTTTGGTATGCGCACCGGCGTGGTCACTGCCTTTGCAGAGAATGAGGTGGGCTACCTGTTGGAGGATCTGATCCTCCAGGGCGGGTAGATACCTCCCTGATCCGCTGGGTTCCCTTTGACGGCATCGGCCGCAGTGTGCGCAACGGACTGAACTTTGTGGAGCGGGGCTACGGCATTCGCGGCGCTGTCAGCACCTCTGACCGGGGCAACACCGCCATTTCTCAGTTAAAGCCCGGCGATGTGGATTGGGATTATATCTTTGGCACTCTGGGCGTGCGCTGGCTGCACACCGGCGGGATTTACGCCGCTTTGTCGGAGAATTCCGCTGCCGTGGTGCTGGAGGCAGTAAAGGCTGCCAAGAAGTACGGCACCGTGGTGTCTTACGACTTGAATTACCGTCCTCTCTGTGGAAGGGCATCGGCGGCCAGGAAAAGGCCCAGGAAGTGAACAAGGAGATCGCCAAGTATATTGATGTAATGATCGGCAATGAAGAGGACTTTACCGCTTGCTTGGTTTGGAGGTTGAGGGCAACGACAAGGACTTGAAGAGCCTGAATATGGACGGCTATTACAAGATGATTGAGGCTGCCACCAAGGCGTACCCCAATTTTAAGGTGATCGCCACCACTCTGCGTACTGTAAAGACCGCCACCGTCAATGATTGGAAAGCCATTTGTTGGGCAGACGGCCAGATCTACAAGTCCATGGAGTTCCCGGGATTGGAAATTCTGGATCGTGTTGGCGGCGGTGATAGCTTTGCCTCCGGCTTGATCTACGGTTTGATGACCTTTGGCGACGCCCAGCAGGCGGTGAACTACGGCGTGGTTCACGGCGCATTGGCTATGACCACCCCCGGGGATACCAGCATGGCATCCCTCAAAGAGGTAGAGGCTAAAGTCCATGGTGCAGGCGCCAGAGTGCAGAGATAAGTAAAGATAACCCCCGGCGAGCAGCGCGCTTTGAGGGATGCCGCCGAAAGGGTTAGCGTATAAAAGTGAAAAAAAAAAGCCCCGCAGCGGGCTTTGGAGGTATTGTATGTCTAAAGAAGCAGTTTTGAACAAAATTAAAGATGTTGGGATCGTGGCTGTGATCCGTGCGGAGTCTGTGGAGCAGGCTGCCAAGATTACAGACGCTTGCGTGGCCGGTGGCGTGACCACCGTGGAGCTGTGCTTCACCGTGCCCAATGCGGACCAGCTGATTTCCCAGATGGTAAAGAAGTACGAGGGCACGGATGTGACCATCGGCGCCGGTACGGTGCTGGATCCGGCCACTGCCCGGATCGCCATTCTCAACGGCGCCCAGTATATTGTGTCGCCCCACTTTGACCCGGAGATCATCGCTGTGTGCAACATTTATGATGTGCCGGCTATGGCAGGTGTGGGCACGGCGACCGAGGCCATTGCCGCTATGCGCTGCGGTGCCAGCGTGCTAAAGGTATTCCCCGGCGATGTGCTTGGCCCCAAGTTCATTAAGTCCCTGCGCGGCCCGGTGCCCTATGCCCAGTGCATGCCCTCCGGCGGCGTGGATGTGGACAATGTAGGCGACTGGATTAAGGCAGGCGCCATTGCCGTTGGTGCCGGTTCTTCCCTGACCGCCGGTGCCAAGACCGGGGATTATGCCAAGATCACCGAAACCGGCAAAAAGTTTATTGAGAACATTAAAAAAGCCAGAGCGTAAGCGATAACAAACAGAAAATACCCCCGACTGGGTACAGATTTTGTACACAGTCGGGGGCTTTTTTATAACCGATTTGCCTCCCTTGCAAAGGGAGGTGGCAATGCCGTAGGCATTGACGGAGGGATTGTACGGTTATTCGTTCGCCGCAAGGAGGAAACCTTACTTTTTCCGCACCAGGGTCACGCAAAAGTCGTTATAATTCTTTACGGCGTATTCTTGCTGTCGGGTTTTATCCAGCTGGGGCACGGTGCCAAAGAAAATGTAGCAGTCGTCGGTTAAGTCGCGGTTTTCCTCCACTTGTACATAGCGCCAGCTGCCGTCCTTGGTTACCGGGCGCAGACGGGGCGCCATATCCGGGTTACCGCACTCAGCCCGCCACGGCGCGCAGCTCCGGCTCCAGTGGGGTCATTTGGTCGATTTTGTCGTCCGCATAAAAGCGCAGGAATACGCTCTCTCGCTCTCTAAGTACGGGTCCTGGCTGTCTACCAGCAGAATTTCGCTGCTGCCGCTGTCTCTGGCGGCGGTCAGCGCCTGTTCAAAGCTTTTGCCGTACAGGGCACTGTTGTGGGTGGCAAAGTTGCCAAAGGCAAAGCCGGTGAGTGCCAGGGACACTACGGCCAGCCCGGCCAGCAGGCGGGGCACCGCCGGGGAGGAAAAGCTCTCCAGCAGCCAGCACACCCCAAAGGCGGCCAAAATATGCAGCAGCGGATAAAAGGCTGCGTAGCGGTACATGGCGTTGGAGGCATAGCTGACCACAATGGCGTACAGCAAAAAGGCGCCTAAAAAGCTGCCGATCACCACACGGGCGGTGGTGGTTTTGGCAAAGTCCGTGTCGGCCTTGCGGTGCTTCCTGGGCCACAGGAACAGCAGCAGTCCCGCCAGTGCCAGCAGCCCCGCCACTGTGTGGCCAAAGGGATAGTTGCTTACATTGCCGCTGAGGGTGGGATAGCGGGCGCTTTGGAGCAGCATTAAATCCGGTACCAAGCTATTGTACAGCACACCGCCCAGGTTGGAGAATGCTCGCTGAAAGACAGCACCCGCAGTCCCGGCAGTGCCAAAGATGGTGGTGCTGTTGCCCCTGGCGTAGCTGTCCATAGCCGTGATGGACAGCCCCAGGAAGTTGCAGTCCTTCAGCAGACCCGCCTGCACCAGTCCTAAGAGCAGAAACGGCAGAGCACACACAGCCAATACGGCTACGGACCACAGGGCGTAACGGAATTTCATTTTCTTTTTGATCAGCAGAGATAGATACAGGATCACCAGCAGCACTGGGATCAGAATGGCTGCCGCCATATAGGCGTATAGTCCCAGGCGAAGCAGGCCATGGATAGGGTGTAAAACAGCAGCCGTGCCTTAGGCTTTTCCACCGCGTGCACCAAAAAGTACAGGGCAAACAGCAGCACAAAGGGCAGATAGGCGCAGTCCAGGGTCCAGGCGGATTGATACAGCCGCCACGGCTCGATCGCTGTCAGCAGAAGGACGGTATTTTGTACCGTGTACTGTCCGGGGAACAGCAGTCGCACCAGCCTTTTAGGGCGAACAGACTGGCAAAGGCGGTCAGCGCCAAGGGCAGCCGAGCAATCCAAATTTGGTTGCCAAACAGGCGGATAAACGCTGCTGCAAGGTAGGTGGCCAGGGAGGACTGGCCGCCGTACAGCCAGGTGTCAAAATACACCGGCATACGCTGGCCGAAAATGTCTGTGCCTTCCCGCGCCAAACTGCGGGCGTGAGTACCAGCATAGCCTCGTCCACATGCACATCGCCGTTGATCAGGTAAAGTATAAAAAAGAGGACCTGCAACACGGCGCCCAGCAGGATCAGCCATTGGCTGTGCCGGGCGCAGACAGTGCGCGGGTCAACGCCCCCTTGCGGGGGCAGAAGAAGCGGTTTGCATAAGCGTTCGTTCCTTAGGATTTGGTGTGTTCGTCCAGAGTCAGGTAGTAGGCGGGCATAAATTCTTTCCGGAAGTAGGCTACCTCCGGCAGGTCAATGGCCTCCACCTTGGCCTCCTGGGCACGTAGAGCCATCTCAAACTCCCGGTTGCCCATACGGTCCTCCTCAATGCACTTGATCAGTGCGCTGATTTTGTCCGCCGCCTTCACCAGCTGCCACAGTTCTTTGTCCGCCGGGTCGGGGTGAAAGCAAGGGTCGTAATCCGTCGGAATTCCTCCGGCAGCATGGCCAGCAGACGATCCCCCGCCGTGGCCTCAATCTCTTTATAGGCACGGCGAATGGTGTCGTTATAATATTTTACAGGGGTCGGCATATCGCCGGTGATTACCTCGGTGGTGTCGTGGTACAGCGCCAGCAGCGCGCACCGCTCCGCGTTGTAGCTGCGGCCGAATTTCTTGTTGCCGATCAGCGCCAGCGCATGGGCGATCACCGCTACGGTGTGAGAGTGCTCGGCAATGTTTTCCTTGCCGGTATTGTTCATCAGTGCCCAACGGTCAATCAGCTTCATGCGCTCTACCATGGCAAAGAAGTTGCTGCTCATGCGTCCGCCTCCGGCAGGGGCATACCCAGCTCCTCCAGCTGTACGGCGTCGATCTCTGCTGGGCAGCCGCTCATCAGCTCGCTGGCGTTCTGCACCTTGGGGAATGCGGTCACATCCCGCAGGAGTCTGCACCACAGATGAGCATAGCCAGTCGATCCAGCCAATGCCCATACCGCCGTGGGGCGGTGCGGCGTATTGATAGGCCTCTACCAGGAAGCCGAATTTGGCGTCGATCTCCTCCTTGCTCAGCCCCAGAAGTCAAACATTTGTTTTGCAGCTGGCAGTCGGTGATACGCATGGAGCCGGAGGACAGCTCAATGCCGTTGAGAACCAGGTCAAAGGCCTTGGCACGCACCCGGGCCTTGTCCGTATCCAGGTACGGCAGGCACTCCTCCATAGGCATGGTGAAGGGTGGTGCATGGCGATCCATTCGCCGGTTTCCTCGTCCTGTTCAAAGAAGGGCATTTCCGTGATCCACAGGAAGTTCCATTTGCCCTTGGGAATGATGTCCAGCTCTTTGGCCACCATCAGGCGCAGAGCGCCCAGAATAGGCAGTGCCTTGGAGGTTTTGTCAGAGATGATAAAGACGCAGTCGTCTTTTTCTGCCCCCAGGCGGGTGAGCAGAGCGTCCAGCTGGCCCGCTTTTAAGAATTTGTTAAAGGAGCAGGTGGGGGTCTCGTCTGCCCAGCGCACATAGGCCAGGCCACCGGCGCCGATCCCGCGGGCGTGCTCTGTTAATTTGTCAATCTTCTTACGGGTATAGGCAGCGGCGGCGTTCTTTGCTACAATGCAACGCACGGTGCCACCGGCGGCAATGGCGTTTTGGAACACCACAAAATCCGTCCCCTTGGCCCAGTCGGTGATGTCCTCAATGCACATATCGAATCGGGTGTCCGGCTTATCGGAGCCGTAGCGAGCCATGGCGTCCGCGTAGGTCATGCGAGGCAGGGGAGCGGCAATGTCCACGCCTACGGTCTGTGCCATCAGGGTTTGAATAAAGCCTTCGGCCATCTGCATAATGTCCTCGCAGTCCACAAAGCTCATTTCCAAGTCGATTTGGGTAAACTCCGGCTGCCGGTCGGCGCGCAGGTCCTCATCTCTAAAGCAGCGGGCCAGCTGAATGTAACGGTCCAGCCCGGCGATCATGCACAGCTGTTTGTAGATCTGGGGGCTTTGGGGCAGGGCATAGAACTTGCCCTTGTGTACCCGGGACGGCACCACATAGTCCCGCGCCCTCCGGGGTGGATTTGATCAGCATGGGGGTCTCGATCTCTACAAAATCGTGGCCGTAGAAGTATTCCCGGGCAATCTTGGCGATTTTGTGGCGCATGAGCAGGTTCCGGGTGAGCCGCTCGTTGCGCAGGTGCAGGTAGCGGTATTTCAGCGTGGTCTCGTCGCCTACTTTATCCGCGTTGGCGATTTCAAAGGGCGGGGTCTGCGCCTTGGAAAGCACGCGCAGGTCTGTGACCGCCAGCTCAATCTCGCCGGTTTTCAACTCTTTGTTGACGCTCTCTCGCTTTTGCAGGGTGCCGGTGGCAGCCAGCACATATTCGCTGCGTACGCTCTGCGCTTTGGCAAAAATCTCTCGATCGGTGGCGTCGTTAAAGCTCAGCTGCAAAATACCGGTGCGGTCCCGCAGGTCAATAAAGATCAGGTTGCCCAGGTCCCGCTGGCGCTGTGCCCAGCCGTAAACGTCACTTCCTGCCCGATCTGCTCGGTGGTGAAGTTGCCGCAGTAGTCTGTTCGTTTCATTCCCGTTAAAGTATCCATTATTCCGTTTCTCCTGTTTGAAAAAGGCTTGTAAAGTCAAAGGCTTCGCCGTTGATCTCCAGATCCGCCAGCTGCGCCTGCATGCTGACGCTGTAAAATCCGTTGACAAAGGTAGAAAGCGCTACTTCCGTTTCCTCCCCGGTGTCCATAGCTTTCAGCTGCACCCGGTCGGTATCCACTTCGTTGTCGCCCAGCACCACTGTGTAGCGGGCGCCCAGCTTGTTGGCATATTTCATTTGGGCACGCAGGGAGCGCTGGTTCAGATCCATCAGCACCGCAAAGCCCTCGCCGCGCATATCCCCGGCCAGCTCCAGCGCCTTGCCGGTGGCCTTGTCGCCCAGGGCGATGATAAACAGGTCTGCTTTTTCCGGCTCCGGGTAAGCGCAGCCCTGTGCCTCCATCAGCAGTTGCAGCCGCTCCAGTCCAAGGCCGAAGCCCAGAGACGGGGTCTTTTGGCCGCCCAGTTCGTCAATCAGGCCGTCGTAGCGCCCGCCGCCGCACACGGTGCCCTGGGCACCAATGGAGTCAGACACGAATTCAAATACCGTCTTGGTGTAATAGTCCAGCCCGCGGACAATGCGGGAGTTTACGGTGTAGTCGATATTTTGCGCTTTTAAGTAAGACTGTACTTTATCAAAGTGTTCCCGGCACTCGTCGCACAGATAGTCGGTCACTGCCGGGGCGTCCTTGGCGATCTCCTGACATACCGGGCTTTTGCAGTCCAAAATGCGCATGGGGTTGCGCTCCAGTCGGCCCCGGCAGGTGTCGCACAGTTCGTCTTTGCGGGCAGCAAAGTAGCTGCGCAGGGCGTCATAATATTTGGCACGGCAAGTGGGACAGCCAATGGAGTTGATCTCCAATCGCAGTCCGGTGACCCCCAGCCGATCAAAGATCGCGGAAGCCAAGGCGATTAGTTCAGCGTCTGCCAGGGGGGATTGGGTGCCGAAGCACTCCACACCGAATTGGTGGAACTCCCGCAGGCGACCGGCCTGAGGCTTCTCGTACCGGTAGCAGCTGTCCAGATAATAGACCTTTTGGGGCAGCGCCTCGTTGCACAGCCCGTTCTCCAGAAATGCCCGGGCAGCACCGGAAGTGCCCTCCGGGCGCAGGGTAATGGAGCGACCGCCCTTGTCGTTAAAGGTGTACATCTCTTTTTGCACCACATCGGTGGTGTCACCCACGCCCCGCTGGAACAGCTCCGTGTGCTCAAACACAGGGGTACGGATCTCTTTGTATCCAAAGTCGGCGGCCGTTTCCCGAGCCGTGGCTTCAATATACTGGATTTTGTAGGCGTCCTGGGGCAGCACGTCCTTGGTGCCCTTAATCGCTTTGGTAATCAGTGCCATAGTTCTTTCTCCGTTCGTGTAATACCAGCAAAATCGGTGAGCTGGCTCACCCGTTGCGTTTTTAGTGATTGTATTTGGGGTTGACGATCTCTCGCCATTCAAAGTCGCCCCGCTCCACGCCGCGGATCAGCGCCTCTGCCGTGGCAATGTTGGTGGCAAAGGGAATGTTGTGCACATCACACAGCCGCAGCAGGTCGTTGTCGTTGGGTTCATGGGGTTTGGCGGTCAGCGGATCTCTAAAGAAGATCAGCAGGTCAATCTCGTTGCAGGCAATACGGCTGGCGATCTGCTGGCCGCCGCTTGGCTGCCGCCTAAAAAGCAGTTGATCTTTAGACCGGTAGCCTCTGCCACCAGCTTGCCGGTGGTGCCGGTGGCACACACCTCGTGGCGGCTGATAATGCCGCAGTAGGCAATGCAAAACTGCACCAGCAGTTCTTTTTTGGCGTCATGTGCAATCAGCGCAATGTTCATAATACTTCTCCGTTTCTCTTAGGGTGGTCACATGGATAGGCGCGCCGGGGCGCTGTAGGTTCAGCGTTTCTATATAACGGCGGTTGTTTTTTGTTTTACGGTTCATCATACCATATTTTGGCGTTTTATTCAACAAAAATACAGGTCAGTTCAGCAGGGCTCCGGTTTTTTGATTGGTTTTTTCGTCCGTATTGTTCTGATACCAGTATTTGATGATGGAAGAGGTGATCTCTGCGGTGGAAGTACCGCTGCCTGCCAGCTCTACCACGGAGGCCACGGAGATCTCCGGATTGTCATAGGGGGCAAAGGTGATCAGAAAGCCGTTGTTCTTCTTCACGCCGTTGACGATCACCTGCGATGTACCGGTTTTGGCGGCGACTTCGGTGCGCAGCTGGTTGAAGATTAGCGAGGGTGCACCTTGCGTTGCCACCAGGCGCATACCGCTCTTAACGGCAGTAAGGGTGGATTTGTGCAGATCCAGGCTCTCCTCTATCTTGGGCTGGGCCTCGGTGACAGTGCCGCTGCTGTTGTCAATCAGGCTCTGTACCAGGTGCAGCTGGTAGCGGGTGCCGCCGTTGGCCACAGTGGCGCAGTAGTTACTCAACTGTAAGGGTGTAAACAGGTTGTCAGACTGGCCGATACCCGCCTGAATGGTATCACCGCTTTGCCACACGCCGCCGGCAGCTTCGCGCTCCTCCGGCCCGGCCAGGGTACCGGCAGACTCGGCGATCTCCACGCCGGTCTTTTGTCCCAGGCCAAAGGCACTGGCGTACTCGTTCATCTTGGTAATGCCCAGGCGCTTGGCGCAATTGTAAAAGAAGATATTACAGCTGTCGCGCAGGGCGGTCTCCACATTCTCGCCGCCGTGGGCGTTTTTGTTCAGGCACTGGAAGGTCTGGTCATAATAGCGGAACAGACCGCCGCAGTTGAAGATGGTGCTGCGGGTGATGGCGCCCTCCTCCAGGGAGGCCACTGCCATCATGGGCTTAAAGGTAGAGCCGGGGGCGTAGGTACCAGGCAAAGCGGCTCCACAAGGGCCGCCGCCGGTTGGTGGCCAGCTGCTCGTATTTGTCATAGTAATCCGCCAGGTCAAAGGTGGGATAACTGGCGGATGCCAGTACCGCGCCGGTGTTTACATCCTGCACCACCACGGCGCCGGCGGAATTGTAAAGATCCGTTTTGTCGCAGACCTTTTTCAGCTCTTTTTGGGCCAGGGCTTGCAGGTCACGGTCGATGGTCAGCACACCGTGTTGCCCTGTACCGGGGCTTTGGTGATCTCCTCGGTCACATGGCCGTCCTTGTCTACGGTAACGGTCTTTTCGCCGGGGGTGCCCCGCAGAGCACTCTCCATGGCGCTTTCAATCCCGCTTTCGCCGATCTGGTCGTGAATGCCGTAGCCTTTGTCCTTCAGCTGGGCGTACTCCTCTGCGTTGATCTTGCGCACGGTGCCCAGAATGTGGGGCGCCAGGGTGGAGTCCGTATATTCCCGGTGGGTCACCACCTGTACATCGGCACCCAGGTAACGGCCCTTGTCCTCTTTAATGGCGGCTACCGTCTCGCTGCTCACCTCGTCGGCGATCACTACCGGGGTGCTGATGGAGAATTGCAGCCGGGTCAGCTCGTAGCGCAGGTTGCCGATTTGCAGGGCGGTCTTGGTGTCGTATTGCTCCAGACCGTACTTCTCCACCATAGCGTCATAGCAGTTTTGTGCTGTGGCGTAGGGTTGCAGATTGAACATATCCGCACTTTTCATAGTGGCAATGTCTGTTTTTTTACCGGAAAAGACGATTTTGCCGCCTTTCAGCTTTAAGGGCAAATTTTGAGTGTATTCCTCGCCGTTTTTCTGAAATAGCGCAATGAGATTTTGCAAAATGGCGTTGCGCTTGTCATTTTCCGTAGCGGCAGGGAAGTAGGCAGCGTCCAGAATAATGGAGTTGGTCTCCCTGTTGGTGACTAAGGCGTTGCCGTTGCGGTCCACAATCTCGCCTCGGGCGGCCTCAATGGCGACCTTGTAGGTCTTGACCGTATTGTTTTGGGCGGCATAGTATTCGTGATCCTGAACCTGGATCTTATATAGCGTGGCGGAGAAGCCGATGATCATCACTGCCACCAGCAGCAGGGCAATGACCGAACGGGTGCTTTTGTATCGACTTTGCATCGGCTTTTCTCCTTTCGTTTTTTTATAGGATGCCCATTATTGCAGGGCCTTGCGGTTCAGCCGCTGGCGCAAGGGCCGCAGCAGGAACCAAAGAATGGGGGCAACCACCGCTGTGTACAGGGCACAGGGTAGGTAAAAGGTGAACAGGGTGTTTGTGCCGCCGTCCACGCCCTTAATGAGAATAAAGCACAGCCAGTACAGCAGACCGTACAGGAAGGGCGCCGGCAGAGCAAACAGCATGTGGGTCACAAAGGTACTGCGAATATAGCGCTCCATCACCGCGGACACGCCAAAGCACAGCAGCATAAAGAACAGGGCGTTGAACCCGGCGGATTTGGCCGCGTGCAGGTCCCACACGCACCCGGCAAACAGTCCAGCAGTGCGGCGGGCAGCTCCCGCTCGCCCATGACCAGCAACAGGTCACCGGCAGCAGCAAAAAGCAGCGGGCGCTGCCGATTTGCCAAAACAGGCCGGGGGTATTCTGCAACAGGCCGGCGACGGCGATTACCAAACAGTAGACCGTGTATTTTACCGTCTTTTGATGTGTTGTCAGTTCCATTACTTGCCTCCCTTAGCGGGGGTAAAGCCGGTGAGCACCAGGCAGTCGGTAATATTGGCAATGTCCGTGCCGGGCTTGACAATGGCGTAGGTACTGATGTTGGTGGTCTCGTCCGCCACCTCCTCCACCGTGCCAATGATCAGACCCTTGGGTAGTTTAGAGCTGATGCCTGCGCTGGCAATGATGGAGCCGTAGGTAATGTCCGTAGAGGTGCTCAGGTTCTCAAACTTGCAGCAGCCGTCCGCCGCCAGCTTGGCGTCGCCGGTTACATAGCTGACCTCGCCGGAGTTGATGTCATAGGCAGAGACGGAAAAGTCCGGATCCAGCACCGTGGTGACAATGCTGTATGTGGGATAGGCTTTCTTCACAATGCCGATTAGGTAGCGGCCGTAAAGCACCGCATCGTTCTCTTTAACTCCGTTGACGGCACCTTTGCTGATGGTAAAGCTGAGATACGGATCTGCGCTGTCCCGGCCTACCACATCGGCAGCCACATACTGAAAGCCGCTGTTCTCGTTTTTCAGCTCCAGTGCCTCTTTGTACTCCTCATTTTGGCTCTTGATATTTTTATAATCCGCCAGCTGCTCCTGCATTTCGCCCAGTTGGCGTTGCAGCTCGTCAATCTTCTTTTCGTATTCGGTATTGCCCTTGCGTTGCCGGAGAGGGTGGCCAGCCCGTCGCTGATCTTCTCCGCAGCCAGTGGGCGGGGGCAAAGACGGTACAGTACGCCGCTTTGGGCGGTCTCGCCGTGGCCGGTGGCTGCCGCAATGAGCATACCCAGCACCAGGAGTGCTGCCAGTATGCCTACGGTCTTCACCGGGCGGCTTTTCCAAAATGCTTTCATTATCTCGCCCTTCTCAGTTTGATGGAGGTGCCGATAGCCACGCAGTCGGTGGGGGCGTCCGGAATGTGAATTTGATTTTCGTTTCTGCTCGATCAGTCCGCCAGCCCCCGCAGGGTGCTGGAGCCGCCGGTCAGGTAAATGCCCCGGTCCATAATGTCCGCTGCCAGCTCCGGCAGGGTCACCTCCAGGGTCTCCTTAATGGCACGGATGATCTCCTGCACCGGCTCGGCCAAGATCTCTCGTACCTGGCGCTGGTGATCTCCATGGCGCCGGGCAGGCCGTCCGTCAGGTTGCGGCCCCGCACTTCCATAGCGCCCTCGCCGTCATAGGGTGCGGCAGAGCCGATTTTCAGTTTAATCTCCTCTGCCATGGGCTCGCCGATAAGCAGGTTGTGGTGCTTTTTGATATAGTCGATGATGGCCTCGTCCATGGCCTCGCCGCCTACTTTAATGCTCTTGCAGGCTGCAATGCCGCCCAGGCTCAGCACCGCCACATCGGTGGTACCGCCGCCGATGTCTACGATCATGGAGCCGGTAGGCTCATATACCGGCAGACCGGCGCCCAGCGCTGCGGCCATGGGCTCGTCGATCAGCTCCACATCCTGCGCACCGGCGCTGCGTACCGCGTCCTCCACGGCACGGCGCTCTACCTCGGTGACCCCGGAGGGCACGCTGATGACCACCCGGGTCTGGAAAACATGGAGCGCTTGTCCGAGCGGAAAATAAAGCTGTGGAGCATATCCGCGGTCATATCAAAGTCGCGATGACGCCGTTTTTCAGCGGTCGCACGGCCACAATGGAGCCGGGGGTGCGGCCGATCATTTGCTTGGCCTGGGTGCCGGTGGCAACCACCCGCTTGGTCTTTACATCTACGGCTACCACGCTGGGCTCCCGCACAATAATGCGGCCCTTGCGTCGCAGATCATGGTGGTGGCAGTACCCAAGTCGATACCGATATCTCTTGACAAAATCATATGTATTCTCTCACTTTCAAAAACAGGGGGCAGTGCCGCCGCCCGCTGTATAAACTTTCAGCGATAATATTATATATTAAATATAAAGGGAACACAACACCCAAACGCCAAAAAATCGAAAATTTATAACTTGGTCATTTTTCGGGTCGGTGTCGGTGCGTGCTGCCGCATTTTTGGCAAAAAAAGACCGCCGCTCCGGCGTACCGGGGCGACGGGTTTTCACTTGTTTTTATACCTGCTCTCGGGCGATCAGATTGATCTGGTTGGAGTAGACAGTTTGCAGCTTGCCGTTTTGGTCGTAGTAATTTACATACCCTCTGGCCGCCCAGTTGTAGCGGTTGGAGAGTTTCTTTATATTCACTACATAGGTCTCCTCCAGGCTGTCAGTATTGAAGTTGCTGGCCAGCATTTTGTTGTTTAGCAGCAGGGTAAAGTCGGTGGGGTCAAAGTCGGCGGCGTCTTTGTAGTAGAACGCTACGCTCACGGACTGAATATCCAGGTAATCCGGCCACCCGGCGGCCATCAAAAAGGAGCCAACATTGTTCTTTTCGTCCAGTTTGTAGTACAGATCCAGCACCGGTGCCCCGTCCTTAGCCGGGGAGGGGGTGGGCAGGGAGGCACTGTCCGCCGTGTAGGTGGGCAGCAGGGTCACATTTTGGCCGCTGCGCAGTTTTTCCAGCACGGTACGCTCGTCACAATCCCAGCCGGTGGCGGTGTAGCCGTAGCGATAGGGCACCTCCGGCAGCAGATTTGCCAGACTGTCCGTTGCCACCCATTCCGCCGTGGTGCGGGTAACGGTGGCGCTGATCCAGCCGCTTTCGGTGGCAAAGGTCAGGGTGGAGCTGCCGGTCTTTACGCACACCGCTTGCAGCTGCGCATTGGTGGTGGCGGTAAGTGGTAGGTGGTGTTGCGGCTCATATAGCGGTGATTGATCTTGTCGTACCAACCCACAAAGGTGTAGCCGTCATAGGGCAGTGCCACCAGGGTTACGTCGGCACCCTTTAAGGTTTGTAGCCGCCACAGCCGCCGGTTTGATCGCCTACGGTGGCGGTGCAGGTGCCGTTCAGAGCGGTGATGAACAGGTCAAAGTACGGCGCCAGGTTATAAATGGCAGTAAGCACGCCGTGGTGCCTGCGTCGATCTGCGCCTGGGTCACATCGCCAGTCAGGTAGGGGGTGTAGGTGTCCACTTCCTTTTGCAAGGCGGCCAGGCTCTCGGCCGAATACTGCGCCTCTTTGCAGGCGGCAGCCAGGGACAACGCCGCTTCCAGCGCACTGCGGTCCACCTCTGCTTTGGGCGGAATCACGGCTTTGCTCTTAAAGGTGATCTTTTGGTCCGCGCCTCGCACATAGCTTAGGTACACGGTATTGCTCACCGGGCAGGCGGTGAGGGTAGACACCGGGCTGTCAATGCGTTCGCCCTCCTGGGTAAAGGTGCCGTTGTCGTAGCGGTACAGCAGCAGGTTGCCGCTCTCCGTATTGGGGCTGGCCACCAGGTACAGGGCGCCGTCCAGGGTGGTCCATGCGGTTTCGCCGCAGGCGATGCCGCTGTCCGGGCCGAGTGTCCAGTTGCTACCGTCATAGATGGCGGTTTGCAGGGTGGAGCCGCCCAAAGACAGGTACAGCTTGCCGCCGCTGCTGATCACATCGTAAAAGTTGCCCTTTACCGTATCGTCAGAGAATTTTTCAAAAGCGGTGCCGTTCCATTTGAGTGCGGTGATCACGCTGTTACCGGAGCGATACAGCAGGCAGGGACCGCCGTAGTCCACCAGCTTGGGTTGGCCGATAAAAGTGCCGGTTACGTAGGTGCTAAGGTCAGTGGCGGTGGTGCCGTCCACCTGCATCAGCAGCAGGTCGTTGTAGTACATATAGCCCACCTGCCGGTTGGTGATGCAGGCCATATACAGCTTGCCGCCGATCACCCGCAGGCTGACCCCGGTGCCGGCGTTATCCACCGTGCGTACCGCTTGCCAGCTGCCCCCGGCGGTTAGGTCGTAGCGCATCAGTCGGGCGGCACCGTTGGTGTCGTTAAAGGCCATATACAGGTTGCTGCCCTGCCGTGCCAGTTGGAATTCGCTGGCAAAGTTCTCGCTGATCTCCGGCGCAAAGTCCGTCCAGGCACCGTTTTCATACTTGCGGGAGCGGATCTTTTTGTTCTCTGCCGCTACGGTGTACAGGGCGCCGTCTACCTCTGTCATGGTTACGCCGTAGGTCATGTTTCCGGTGGCGGCATAGTTTAGATCCTGCCACAGGTCATAGTCGCTTTTTTGCGGAATTTCCACTTCCAGGGTGGCCTGCTGTTTGTCTGCGGATACGGCAATGTTCTTCAGCACAATGCCGGAGTTGCTGCCGTCGCTGAAGGTCAGCGCCCCGTCTGTCAGAGTGGCGCTCATATCCGCAGAGCCGATGGTGCTGCGGGTTTTGCCGGTGCTGTCGTCCTTGTAGGGCAGGTAGGCGTGGCTCACATCCAGTATCTCGTTGCCGGTGTAGCCCGGTTGGCCGGACTGGGGTCGGAACACATAAATGCCTGTGTAGCCCCGCAGGTTGGTCAGCCCGTCCACATTCAGGTTCACCCGGTAGACGATTACCCCGGTGCCGCCGATGCGGCAGTCCAGGGAGTCCTGCTCCGTGTAGTTAATAGGGGGCTTTTTGCGGTATTCTACCACAAAGATTTCATGGTCGTTTAAGGGCGATTTCAGGATAAAGGCCTGGTTTCCGTCAGCGTTGGCCTGGTCATCCAGGGTTAGGGTGCTGTTTTTGGTTACCGTATCTATGTCGATCCAGTGGGTAAAATACATCCGCTCGTAGGCCAAGGGGTACTGGGGCGAGCCGGGGATTACTCCGCCCATTACGGACCAGCTGTATACCGGCCGGTCGTTGCCGGAATTGCGGTACAGGTCCGGGTAGCCAAAGGTGTGCAGGTACTCGTGAGCCAGCAGACTGCTACCCTCGGAGCGCAGTCGGTCGGTGCCAAACACATTGTAGCCGACCACCGGCTTGTTGTTGATCTTGGCAGAGCGGAGTAGTCGCTTTTGTGGGCTACCAGTGTGGCAGAGGAGGAGGCCTTGCTGGACTGGCTGGCTTTAGAATCACCATCACATTGTCCACATAGCCGTCCCCGTCCAGATCCACGGCTTTGTCTGCAATAGAGGGCATTTGACGGATCAGACTCTCTATGATTTGGGTGTCCAAATTTTGAACCAGGGCGTCGTTTTCCTTCACCGGTACTTGCAGGGCGTGCACCGTGGTGCCGTCGTACTGGGGAATGGTGTTTTTCATTTGCAGCTGACCGTAGGAAATGCTGCTCAGATAGTTCTTCAGCGAGCGGCCAAAGCTGCCGTCGATGTAGCCTACCAGTTCCCCGGCGTATTGGTCAAAATAGGCGTCTGCCGCCGTCTGCGTGTCGTCTGCAAAGTAGCCGAACAGCACAATGTTGGCCTTGTTGACCGTTTTGTTGCCTGCGGTCTTGGCCTGGGCAGTGATGGGCAGTGCCGTGCATAGCAGAATCATGGTCAGCAGCAGCGCCAAACCCTGTTTGATCTTGTTCATTTTTTGCACCCTTTCGCGCCAAAAAATGGCGTAATTTCTACCCGAATCATACCATATTTTCTATTGTCAAGTCAATGCGCTTTTCGCGTTGACAAACAGAAAACAGACACCGGAATTTCCGGTGCCTGTTTATGTGCAGTATAAATGTGGGCTTGAGTCCTGTAAATGAAAAAGACGGCGTAAACAAACGCCGTCTTGGTGGTTGCGGAGGTAGGACCGAGATTGCGCACTCGCTACGAAACAGTCCCCCGGACTGTTTCTCCCAAATTTGCTGCTCGTTACACTCGCCAAATTTGGAGCCTCCTCGTCGTCACAAGTTCCATATCGCTCCAAACCACTTTTGTTTATGCGTAAGGCAAAAGTGATTTGTCGCTTATTCCACTGTTCCTCCTCTCCCCAAAAAGGCTTTCGCCTTTCCGGGGACCCCGATGTAGGTTCGAGCCCAAAAGGAAAATAAAAAACAGACACCTATTTGGTGTCTGTTTTGGTGGTTGCGGAGGTAGGACTCGAACCTAGACCTCCGGGTTATGAGCCCGACGAGCTTCCAACTGCTCTACTCCGCGATATGGTTGGTGCACTTCCTCAGTGCTATATCATTATAGCAGATATTTTCATTTTGTCAACACCTAAATTTTGGCAAAGGAAAAATCGATGGCAACCCGGGCAATGAAAAAGCAGCGGGCCACTGATAACCCACTGCTCTCCCATCATCTGCCGATGATAACCTTAACCTGTGCTTAAGCACAAAAATATAATACTATATTCCGGCCAAAAAGGCAAGCGAATTGCAGATATTTAACGAATTTATTTATGGTGTATCATTACAGCGGGTATAAATTTAGCTGTGCAGCGGTAGCGAAAGGCACAAAATGCCCCGATAAAATCCAAAAATAGGCAAAAAACAACCCTGCCGCATGGCAGGGTTGCAAGCGATTTTAACTTATTTTACGCGGCTGATCTCGCCATGCTTTGCCAGATACTCGTCGCTGGCCGGGAAGTGGTTCTTGTAAGTGATGCTTACCACGGCGCTCTTGTCGCGCAGAACGGCTACATTCGCATGGGACACATCTACGGTAACTTCCATATCATAGTCGGCCTCTACGATCTTGCCGGTCTTGGTGTCGATTTTCACAACGCCGGTGCCATTCTTATAATGCACCTTGCAGTTATCGGCAGTGGTGCCCTCAGACCAGGTCAGCGGCTTGATGCTATTAACAACGGAGTCGATGCCGCCCAGTGTATTGAAGAACCGACCTGAGAGTCCTGACCTTGTGGCTCATTTCAGCCATCTTAGGCTGGATCTTCATGGTGATGGTGCCGTCGCCGTTGTCCTCAACTACAACAGCCAGCACATCATCGGCAGTCAGAGAAGAGGTGACTAAGCTGTTGCCCTTCTCGTCCACATCGTCCTTCTGCACTTTGCCGGCGGTGGGAGGCAGGGCAGAGGTGCCTGCGTGAAAAATGCCGCCTACGATACCGGGTACCATGCTGTTGATGGTTTTGTTCTCGTTACCGTCGATGATGACGCTGTTAATCTTTAAGTCCTCATCGCCGATGAAGGCGCTCCAAGTCTGCTTGCTCCGGGTAGTTGAACTCGGCGTCTCAGCCTTGGTCTTGTTGTAGGCCTCTACATAGTACTTGACTGCGTCCTCAGCGGTGTCCATTTTAATACCGCCGTATGTACCGGCCTGAAACTCGCCGATTACGGACTTGTCCTCAGTAGCGGCGGCGTCGGCAGCTACGGGTGCGGTCTTGGCGGCAGAAAATACCACCTTAACGGCAAAGATAACTGCAACGGCAACCAGTGCGATTAACAAAATGCGGATGATCACATCCAGTGCGGATTTGCGTTTCACATTATAGCTCATAATAAATCCCCTTTCTACAGTATAATAACCGATAGGAACATAATTTTCAACTGCTTTTTTCAAATCTGTCCAAAAAAAATAGAAAATTCCGTTTTCGGTTGATTTTTTGCAGGGAATCCAGTACACTTACAATTAGCAAGTAGTATCTAAAAATACAAAATCCAGAGATACTACCTTGCAGAAGGGGGATTTTAATTATGGCGGAGACGCTGCAAAAAACCAAGAAGAAAGCCGGGCGGAAAAAACACCGTGCCGGTCGCATTGTGCTGGCGGTACTGGGGGTACTGATCCTGGCCATTGTGATTACGGATGTGGTGGTGTGCCACCATCGGTCGGACCCGGACCACATTCAAACGTACGACACCCAAAACCCGTATGTTTTGGAACAGACAGACATTTCCGGCCACCGCAGCGGCGGCGGGATCGAACCGGAGGAGACTCTGCGTGCCTTTAAGAATTGCGCCGAGAACCCGGACTTCTCCATTGATGTGTTTGAATTTGACCTGCATATCACCAAGGACGATGTGTTGGTGCTGCTTCATGACGACACGGTGGACCGCACCTCGGACAGCCAGCAGGTGTTTGGCGAGAAGGATGTGCGCCCGGAGAACAAGACTTATGACGAACTGCGCCAGTTGAATATGGGAGCGCAGTTTGAGACGGAAAGCGGCGAAAAGCCCTATGCGAACCTGCATGGAGATCAGGTGCCGGACGATCTGCGCATTTTGCGGGTGGAGGACGCGCTGGACTACCTGATCGCACAGGGCAAGGGCGAATATAAGTATATTATCGAGATTAAAAACAGCGGCGATTTGGGCACCCACGGTGTGGACCTGCTCTATAATATTATGAAAGAGCGCGGAATTATCGACCGGGTGATCTTCGGCACCTTCCATAAGGAAGTGAGCGCCTATGTGGACGCCACTTACCAGGATATGACCCGCAGCACTTCCATTGCCGAGGTGGCGGAATTCTGGGCTGCAGCCCTGCGCAATGACGAGAATTACACGCCGCCCTGCAAGGTGCTGCAAATTCCCTATTGCGCGCCGTACAAGAACCTGGGCTTCAACCTGGGCACAGCCACGGTAATCAATTATGCCCACGCCCATGATATGGCCGTGCAGTATTGGACAGTGAACGACCCGGAGGACATGGCCTACCTGGTGGATTTGGGCGCCGATTGCATTATGTCCGATTACCCGGATAAGCTTTATGATACCATGCAGGATAAGGCGTAAATATCCGGCGATGGTGAAAACAGAATAGAATCAGTGTATACCGGCCGGCATTTGTCGGCCGGTATTTTGCGCGGTAATTGACCTGCAAAGTACAGCGGGAGTAAGGCACCTTTCTATGAGGATTTGTGACCGATGTAATATATGATTTGTAGGGCACGATGCCCACATCGTGCCGCAATCCCTCAGTCACTTCGTGACAGCTCCCTTTGCAAGGAGCCTAAGAGGATGAAACCGATTTGCCTCCCTTGTAAGGAGGTGGCTGCGAGCCTGCGAGCAGACGGAGGATTATGCCGTTTGTATTTTCCGCGGATAGCTTGCTCCTGCCGTGATTGCATAAGGGCAAAAAGAAAAGGAACGGCATTGCCGTTCCTTTTTGCTATACACGATGGATTACAGTACCTTATCCAGGAAGGTGGTCAGGCGCTCGGCCTTGGGGTGGTCGAATATATTCGTGGGGGTACCTTCTTCCAGCACCTTGCCGTCGTCCATAAACAGCACCCGGCTGGCAACCTCCTTGGCAAAGCCCATCTCGTGGGTGACCACCACCATGGTCATACCGTCGTTGGCCAGTTCTTTCATCAGATCCAGCACTCGCCCACCATTTCCGGGTCCAGGGCGGAGGTGGGCTCGTCAAAGAGCATCACCTTAGGGTTCATGGCCAGAGAGCGCACGATGGCGATTCGCTGCTTTTGGCCGCCGGAGAGCATGGCGGGGTAGGCGTCTGCCTTATCTCGCAGGCCGATCCGATCCAGCAGCCGCAGGGCGTTCTCGTTGGCTTCTTCCTTGTTCATCAGCTTTAGCTGAATGGGGGCCAAGGTAATATTGCCCAGCACGGTCTTGTTGTTAAACAGGTTAAAGTGCTGGAACACCATGCCCATACTGCGGCGCACCTGGTTGATGTCCGTCTTTTTGTCCGTAATGCACTGGCCGTCAAACCAGATTTGACCGGAGGTGGGGGTTTCCAGCAAATTCAGGCACCGCAAAAAGGTGCTTTTGCCGGAGCCGGAGGGGCCGATCACAACGATCTTTTCGCCCTTTTCGATATTTTCGTCTATGCCTTTCAGCACTTCCAGTTTGTCATAGCTCTTGTGCAGGTCAGATACTTTTATCACTTTTTCTCAGGCTCCTTTCCATCAACTTAATGCCCAGAGTGATTACCAGCACGATCACAATGTAGATCAGGGCCATCACCAGGTAGGGGATCATAAATTCGTAGCTGTTGGAGCCAATGCGGTTGAACGCAACATACAGGTCCATAGCGCCTACGAAGCTGACCACCGAGGTCTCTTTGATCAGCGAGATAAACTCATTGCCCAGCGTGGGCAGAATGTTTTTGACTGCCTGGGGGATCACGATCTTCATCATGGTGGTGGCGTAGCTCAGGCCGATGGCCCGGCCGCCCTCCATTTGCCCACTGTCTACGGACAGAATACCGGCGCGCATGATTTCGGAGATATAGGCGGCGGAGTTCATACCGAAGACCACCACGCCACGGCCACGGAGTTCATGTGCAGGTTCATCAGTGGCATCAGCACATAGTAAAATACCAGCAGCTGTACCACAATGGGGGTGCCTCGGAACAGACCCACATACAGCCCGGACAGCCCGCTAAAGAACTTAGCCACCGGATTGGTGCGGGGAATGACCCTGGTGGTGGCGATCACGGTGCCGAAAACGATACCGATCAGCAAGCCCAGCATGGCGATCTCCGCCGTATTGCGCAGGCCAAGCAGCACCGTCTTGTAGCCGTCGTGATGAATAAAGTAGTCAAGGAAAACCTGGACTTTGTTGCTAAAATTATCCATAAGTTGCGTCCCTGCCGCCAAGGCGGCTTCTTGTCAAAAAATGCCCCACCCCGTGCGGGGGTGAGGTGCGGATTCGTCTTTGTTTATCTGACCTGATTATGCCACATTGTTGATGGCGGTGGTGATGGCAGCTGCCGGTGCGGCGTCTACGATCACATAATTCAGGTTGCCGTTGATCAGGTCCTGCATAGCCAGAGAGGCGTTGTCATAGCCGACGAACTGTGCCTTCAAACCGGCAAAGCCCATGTCCTTGCTGCCCTGTACATAGGACTGACCGGTGGTGCCGTTCTGGCCGCCGATCTTTACGCTGCTGTCCAGGCCGTTCAGGATCTTCTCCACATCTTCCTTGGTCTTGCAAGCGTCAAAGGTGGTGTCGTCGCCCTTTACAACCACTTTCTGAGAAGCGGAATAATAAGAGTCGGTAAAGTCCACCTGCTTTGCGCGGGTCTCGTTCACGGTCAGACCGGCCATAGCGATGTCGCACTTCTGCTGCTGCACGGAGGTAACCACGGCCTCAAACTTCATGTCCTTGATTACCAGCTCTTTGCCCAGGCTATCTGCCAGCGCCTTGGCGATCTCCATGTCAATGCCATAAAAAGCGTCGCCCTTCTTGTACTCAAAAGGCTCAAACTCGGCGTTGGTGGCAACCACCAGCTGATCCTTGGAGCTGTCCTCGGTGGCGCTGGTCACGCCTGCCGGCTCACCGCTGCCAAAGTAGTGATTGCAGATTTCGTCCAGCTTGCCGCTTTTTTTGAGCTCTTTGATGAAAGCGTTGGCCTTCTCTTTCAGCTCCGGCTGCTTTTTGTCCACGCCAAAGGCGTATTCCTCGTCAGACAGTGCAATGTCGATCACCTTGACCTTCTGGGTCTTGGCGGCCTCTGTGGTGCCCTTGCCATCGTTGCCGCTGTTAGAGGAGCAAGCGGCGAAAGACGCAGCCACAAACAGGACAGCCAGTACCAGGGCAATGACTTTGTTAAACTTCTTCATTGTTTTGTACCTATCCTTTCAAAAAAATGCCGTACAGATACTTATAAATATACGGTTCATCGTGGTTCACTTTAGCACATTCCCATGAAAAATGCAAGAGTTTTCCATGGATTATACGCATAAATATGCAGTCTTTGCATAGCAAATGTATAGGCGCACAAAATGGAACGAAAAACGATACGCTTTTTTGTGCAATGTAGCATAAATCCGCTGCCGTTGACGAACGCCCGCCGGGGCGCTATAATAAGTAATAAATCACGCCCGCCCGGCAAGGGGGGCAAGATAAGAGAGGTACAGTGTGATGATGACAAATATTCCTGAGCTGAAGCTGGGATTGGTGAGCGTGTCCCGAGACTGCTTTCCCATGGCGCTGTCCGTTGGACGGCGAGACGCATTGGCGGCAGCCTATGCCAAGTACGGCATGCTGCACAACTGCCCGGTGTGTATAGAGAGCGAGACGGATGTGGCGCCGGCCTTAGCGGACTTAAAGGCTGCCGGGGTCAACGCCTTGGTGATCTTCTTGGGCAACTTCGGTCCGGAGACGGCAGAGACCACTCTGGCCAAGCAGTTTGACGGCCCGGTGATGTTTTGCGCAGCGGCGGAGGAGAGCGGCGACAGTCTGCTGGATGGCCGCGGCGACGCCTATTGCGGTATGCTCAATGCGTCCTACAACCTGAATTTGCGGGGCGTGCAGGCGTATATTCCCCAGTACCCGGTGGGTACGGCAGCGGACTGTGCCGCCATGATCCGGGACTTTGTGCCGGTGGCAACGGCGCTGCTGGCACTGTCTGATTTGAAGATCATTTCCTTCGGCCCCCGTCCCCAGGACTTTTTGGCCTGCAACGCGCCTATCGCGCCCCTGCACCGACTGGGCATTGAGATTGAGGAGAACAGCGAGCTGGATCTGTACGCTGCGTTCCACGCCCACGCCGGGGACGCCCGCATTCCCGATGTGGTAGCGGAGATGGAGGAAGAGCTGGGCGAGGGCAATAAGAAGCCGGAGATTCTGGCCAAGCTGGCTCAGTACGAGCTGACTCTGCTGGACTGGGTGGAGACCCACAAGGGCGCGCGCAAGTATGTGGCCATTGCCGGCAAGTGCTGGCCTGCATTCCAGACGGAGTTCCAGTTTGTGCCCTGTTATGTAAACAGCCGCCTGACCGCCAAGGGCATTCCCGTGTCCTGCGAGGTGGATATTTATGGCGTGCTGTCCGAGTTTATCGCACCTGCGTCAGTCGGGACGCGGTGACCTTGTTGGATATTAACAACAGCGTGCCTGCCGATCTGTATGCGGAGAAGATCAAGAATGCGTATCCGTACAGCCTAACAGATACTTTTATGGGCTTCCACTGCGGCAACACCCCGGTTTGCAAGCTGTCCACCTGCGAGATGAAGTACCAGAAAATCATGGCACGCACCCTGCCGGTGGAGTACACCAACGCACCCTGGAGGGGGATATTGCCCCCGGTCCCATCACCTTCTTCCGGCTCCAATCCACGGCGGATTGCCGGTTGCGGGGCTATGTGGCAGAGGGGGAGGTGCTGCCGGTGCCTACCCGCTCCTTTGGCGGCATCGGCGTGTTTGCCATTCCCCAAATGGGTCGCTTCTATCGCCATGTGCTCATTGAAAAGAACTTCCCCCACCATGGGGCAGTGGCTTTTGGCCATTACGGCAAGGCCATCTTTGATGTGCTGCGGTGCCTGGGCGTTACCGATGTGGGCTTTAATCAGCCCCAGGGTATGCTTTATCCTACGGAAAATCCTTTTGCGTAAATCCGGATCACCCATTGCCCGGCTCTGCAGAGTCGGGCTTTTTTGCGCCTTTTTGCGGTTAAAATGTGGATTTTTGCCCCCGGGGTTGACAAATGGAAAAATTGGATTATAATAACAATTAGCACTCGAAGTCAAAGAGTGCTAATTCTGAAATAACAAAGGTGATTTGAATGAGAAAAAAGCAATTCAAGGCAGAGTCTAAAAAGCTGCTGGATATGATGATCAACTCCATTTATACCCATAAGGAGATCTTTTTGCGGGAGCTGATCTCCAACGCCTCCGACGCGCTGGACAAGCTGTACTTTCGCTCTTTGACGGACGACACGGTGGGTATGAACCGCAGCGATTTTCACATTCGCCTGGCGGTGGACAAGGACGCCCGCACCCTGACCGTGACAGATAACGGCATCGGTATGACCGGCGAAGAACTGGAGCAGAACCTGGGCACCATCGCCAAGTCCGGTTCTCTGAACTTTAAGCAGGAGAACGACACCAAGGCTGCCGACGATGTAGAAGTGATCGGCCAGTTCGGTGTTGGGTTCTACTCCGCCTTTATGGTGGCGGACAAGGTGACTGTGGAGTCTAAGGCCTTTGGGGCAGATACAGCCAACTGCTGGACCTCTACCGGCGCAGACGGCTACACCTTAGAGCCTTGCGACAAGGCAGATTGCGGTACGGTGATCACCCTGCACTTGAAAGAGAACACCGACGAAGAAAATTACGACGAGTTCCTGGAGCCGTACCGGATTCAGGGCCTGGTGAAGAAATACAGCGATTATATCCGCTATCCCATTATCATGCAGATGAGCCACCAGGTGCCGAACCCGGACAAAGAGGGCGAGACCGTGACAGAGGTGGCGGACGAGACCTTAAATTCTATGGTGCCTCTGTGGCGTAAGGCCAAAAGCGAGCTGAAGCCGGAGGACTACAACGAATTTTACAAGCAGCGCTTTGGCGACTATGAGGATCCGGTGGATGTGATGCACTTTAAGACCGAGGGTCAAGCCACCTTTGACGCCCTGCTGTATATCCCTAAGAACCCGCCTTTTGACTACTACACCAAGGAGTTTGAAAAAGGGCTGGCGCTATACTCCAACGGTGTGCTGATCATGGAGAAGTGCCCGGATCTGCTGCCGGATCACTTTAGCTTTGTGCGCGGGCTTATTGACAGTGCAGACCTGAGCCTGAACATCTCCCGTGAGATGCTCCAGCACGATCATCAGCTGAAGATCATCGCCAAGGCCATTAACCGCAAGATCAAGAATGAGCTGACCCGCATGCTGAAGAATGAGCGGGAGAAGTACGAGGCATTCTTTAAGACCTTTGGCGTGCAACTGAAATTCGGCGTGTATGCCAACTACGGCGCGAAAAGGACGACCTGAAAGACCTGCTGCTGTTCAGATCCTCTGCCGGGGAGGGTATGGTGACCCTGAAAGAGTATGTGGATGGTATGGCCGAGGGGCAGGATACCATTTACTATGCCTGCGGCGACACGGCGGAGAAGATCGCTTTGCTGCCCCAGACGGACGCGGTGCTGAGCAAGGGTTACCAAGTGCTGTACCTGACGGACGATGTAGATGAGTTTGCCCTGCAAATGCTCATGGAGTACGATGGCAAGAAGTTCGCTAACATTACGAAGGACGACCTGAATTTGGAAAGCGAAGATGAAAAGAAAGCCATGGAGCAAAAGAATGCCGACGCCAAGGGTTTGCTGGACACGATGAAAGAGGCGTTGGGCGAGGAAGTCAGCGCCGTGAAATTCTCCGGCAACTTAGGCAGCCACGCAGTGTGCCTGTCGGCAGAGGGTTACCTATCCATGGAGATGGAAAAGTGCTCAGCAGTATGCCCGGCGGCGGCCAGGGCGCCAAGGCCCAGCTGGTGCTGGAGATCAACGATAAGCACCCGCTGGCAGAGAAGTTGTTCGCCCTCTTAAAGGACGATCCGGAAACGCTGAAGAAATACACCAAGATCCTGTACGATCAGCGCGGCTCATCAGCGGGCTGGATGTGCAGAACCCCACAGCGCTGGCAGACAGCATTGTGGATATGATGTTATAATCCATATAAAAAACAAAGAACGGCACCGCTTGCAGTTGCAGGCAGTGCCGTTCTTTTTGTTCAGTCTGTTGTGCGTACCCACACGGCCATTTGGTCCTCCTGACCGTTTAGTCTGCGGCAGAAGGGGATGAACCGCAGGGTGCGGGGCACGGCCTTTGGCGGTGATGTGGTGTACAGATGATCACCGTCTTGCAGACAGGTACCCGCGGCCAGTAGGCAGCCGTCCCGATAGACGATAGGTGATTTGGAGTCCAAAGTAAGGGCGTGGATAGAGGGAGCATCTTGGGTCTCCAGCGCATAGATCAGACCGCCCCGACTGAGTGCCACCCGCCCGGCATTGGCACCTACGAGCGTCACTGTACAACAGTCGAACCGTGGGTGCAAAGCAAAAGCGCAGGGTGGTGGGGGCAGTGATCTGCTGCACATAGTAGCCGTCCTCTGCCGTAACAGGTTGGCCGTCCAGGGTAGGACATTTGCACCAGTCCGGCAGACGCAGCCGTAGAGTAAAGGGTCGCTTTAGCCGGGTGATCTTACGGTGAAGTCACCGCTTTCCGGTAGGGCAGAGATGATTTGCAGATGCCCAAAAGGCGCATCCACTGCGCACCCAAGGGCAGTTCAATAGCCAGGGTGCTGTCGTCTGCATAAAACCCGTATTGTCCGATCCCGGCAGTGACCCGCGCCACATTGGGTGGACAGCAGGCGCAGTCAAACCAGTTTTGGCGGCGCAATGCCTGGCGTTTGCGCTCCGGTACGGTATCGTTCAGCACACCCTCCGCCTCCAGTGGATTGGCGTAGTAGAAGTGGCAGCCGTCGGCGCTCATGGCTCCGGCAATTGTGTTCCACAGGGCAAGCTCCGCTACGGCGCCGTACGCAGCGTGCGGGTGGCAACGGTACAGCCGCTGCGCAAAGAATACCAGCCCGGCAGAGGCGCAGCTTTCCCCATACGCCAAGTCGTTCGGCAGATAATAGGCCGGACCAAAAGCCTCGCCCACAGCCGTCTGGCCCAGTGCACCGGTCACATACAGTTTGGTGCGACACAGATCTTGCCACAGCGTTTCGCAGGCGGCTTGCAGCGCCCGGTTCCCGGTATGCTCTGCCACGGCGGCTGCCCCGGCATATAGATACACGCCTCGCACCGCATGGCCCACGGCAGTTGTCTGTGCAGTCAGCGGACAGTGGGCCTGGTTATAAATATAGTCGCTGCCGTCGGTGTCAACGCCTCGTTCCCTGTCAAAAAACATCGGTCGGGTGCCCCGCGTGCGGATAAAAAGTCGGCTGTTTGCAAATAGTCCGCCTTGCCGGTGACCTCATACAGTTGTACCAGTGCCAGCTCTGCCAGCGGGTGGCCGGGATAGCCGGGGAGCTTTCCTCTGCCAAAGGTGCGGCAAATGCAGTCGCTGCGCGGCAAGCAATATCCAATAGGTCCCGCTCACCCTGCATGGTCCACCGGGCACAGGCAGCTTGGGCCAGATGGCCGAAGCAGTACAGCTCATGGAAGTCCTTTAAGTTGGTAAATCGGTTTTGCAGGCCGTTGATGGAATACAGGGTGTCCAAATAGCCGTCCGTCTCCTGGGCGGCGGCAATGATCTCCACCGCTTCCCGGCTTTTTTCAGTCAGGTACGCTCGGTTGCCGTAGGGTATGGCATAGGCGGCGGCCTCCAGCCATTTGTACAGGTCGCTGTCCTGAAACACCCATCCCATAAAGGCCTTCTCTTGGCTGTTCTTGTCATCATAATACCATTTGTCCGTGGGGTAGGTGGGTCGGGGGCCACCGGCTTTTGCTGCGGCAATGGCATGAGCGGCCTTTTGAAAGTTGGCGATGCAGCTGCTCTTTGGCGCACCGGGCACCTGATCGTGCAGCACCTGCCATTGGTAGGGCAGTACGATGTCAGCTACTGTGCGGATCCGGGGCGCCCAAAAGGGTCGGTTACGGTGATGTGTTTGGGCTGATAGGTTCCATAAGCCTGCTCCTTGGGCAAAAAAATAGACCTGTTTTTGTACAGGCCTATTATAGCATATTTTGTTTTAAGCGGCAATGTGGCCGGCGTCCGCAGTGGTGGTGGAAACCAGGCGGCGGGCGGTGGCGTCTTGCCGTGCCAGCCGGGCGCGGCGGCGCTGTCTGCGGGCATAGGCGGCTTTTTTGGCAGCCAATTTCTTTTCCCTGCGGGTGATCACCAGCCAGCACGGTGATATACAGCACAAATTCGGTGGCGAACACCAGCTTCATTTGGGTGGGGTCCAGCCAGTCCATCAGTCGGAAGGCAGGCTCAGCAGGGCGTAGCCCACTACCAGGCGTCAGGCTCAGCAGGGCGGATGTGATCAGGTGTTTTACAGTGTATTTTTTCATGGCGTTGTACCTCCTTCAAATTGCAACTTCATTGTAGCAATTCCCAAGGGTGGGCACAATGGGACTGGCAGCAAGAGTACCAAACTTGTCCCTGTTAGTAAATATATTTACTTCACTTTGCTTTCGCCGCTTCTTCCGCTTTGTACAGGGCGGCAGCCACGGCGTGGGCGGCTTCTTCCAGCCGATCGGCAGGCACAGCAGAGGGGGAGACCACCACTATATTTTTGCCGCTTTTCTCTTTTACAATATACAAGGCAAGCCCCGCCTGCTCAAAAGGGGCGCTGTCCGGTAGCATCGGCGTTTCAATCTGCACCTGCAGGCCGTTTTCGCCCACGCGCACCGGATGGTCCGGCAGGGCCTTTGCCAGCAGGGCACACAGGGTCTTGGCTTTGCCGGTGTACAGACGGCGGATTTTTTGGTGCGGGACTTCATATTCCCGTCCCGCAGGTAGGCGCACAGGGCAATTTGCTCCGTCTTGGACGCTGTTTGGGCAAAGGTGTCTTTCATTTGATGGTAGGCGGCGGCCAGCGCCGGACTGAGCACCATAAAGCTGATGCGAATGCCCGGCAGCAGCAGGGCGGAGAAGGCGCCCATATACACCACATTGCCGCTGCCCAGGGCGTACAGTGAGGGGGTGGGGGTGCTGCTGTACAGAAGTCGTTTTCAAAGTCGTCCTCGATCACCACCGCGCCGGTATCTGCCGAGTGGGCGCACAGCTCCAGCCGCCGCTGAATGGGCATCACATCTCCCTGCCGGTTCATGTGGGAGGGAGATACATAGATAATGTCTGCGTCCTTGTACCGGGTGCGCACGGTGTAGCCGTGGGCGGCAAACACGGTGCTGCCCTGTACAAAGCTGCCGTCCGGGAAGGACACGGTGCGTCGCCCTTTCAGCAGTACGCAGAGGATCTCCAGTAGCATTTGCACCCGGCGCTACCACAATATGTTCCGGCGCAGTGACCACATTGCGCCGCTCTCGCACATAGTCTGCCAAGGCGCACCGCAAGTCGTACTCTCCCTGCGGCTCGCTGTAAGTGAGCAGCCGCTGCCGCTGGCGCAAGGCACTCTTAATGTAGCGCTGCCATAGAGAGAAGTCAAAGCTGGACAGATCGGCGCTGTTGCCGGTGAGATCCAGCCGAGGTGGTGTCTGCACCCGGGGGCGGGGCATGGGAGTCGCCGGTGCCTTAGGACCTCCCGCCACAAAGTAGCCGCTTTGGGGCTTGGCGTAAATATAGCCTTCCGCCGCCAATTGAAAGTAAGCATTCTGCACGGTGGTGCGGCTGATCCGGTAAAGCTCCGCCGCCCGGCGAATAGAGGGCATACGGTCCCCTCGGCGCAGCCGTCCGTCGGCGATCATTTCTTTAAATATGGTATAGGCTTGGGTGTATTTTAGCATAACTGTACCTTAAAAAATCAGTTGTTTTGTGTCTTTTATTCCTGTCAAAATTAGTATATACTATATATAACAGAAAAGCAAGGGGGCGAGAACTTGAAAAACTGCGTGGTCTTTAACGACCTTTCCGGCTACGGCAATTGCTCGCTGATGGCGGCCATTCCGGTGCTGACTGTCATGGGCGTGCGGGTGCACCCGGTGCCTACGGCGGTGCTTACCCGCCAAACCGGCTATGACCGTTACTCTATGAAGGATTTGACCGGCTTTATGCCCCAATTTACTGCGGACTGGCAAGAGGTACAGCCGGACGGCATCATCACCGGCTTTCTCAGCAATCCGGTCCAGGGGGACTGTATTGCGGACTTTCTGGCTGTCCACCGCACGGCGGATACGCTCCTGGTGGTGGACCCGGTGATGGCGGACGACGGCAGCCTGTACGATGGGTTTGATGAAGCACGGTGTAATGCGGTGCGCCGCCTGGCAGCACAGGCAGATGTGCTCACGCCCAATGTAAACGAGCTGGCGCTGCTGTGCGGGGCGGAGTATACCGAGGATCCGGCTGCGGTGCGGCAAATGGGCGCCCGCTTGGCAGAGGATCACCGGGTGGTGGCGGTCACCGGCTATCGGCAGGGAACGGAGATCCACACCCTGGTGTTTGCAGGCGGGGACTGCACAGACTTGGCAGCACCCTTGCGCCCCGGTTCCTTTAGCGGCACCGGCGATCTGTTTGTTTCTGTATTCACCGGCGGCTTGCTTCGTGGCCGGGCGCCGGCACAGGCAGCCAAACAGGCGGTGGATTTTCTCAGCCACGCCATCGCCGTTACCCACGGTACAGACCCCCGGGACGGCGTAGATTTTGAAAAGATTATGGAGGATCTGTTATGAACAAGACGGGAAAAAAGATTTCATTCACGGCGCTGTTCGCCGCTATGGTGTTCGGCCTGACTATGCTGCACATTCCCATCGGTGCCGGCGGCTATATTCATGTGGGCGACGCCATGATTTATCTCAGTGGGCTGCTGCTGGGGCCTTGGGCGTTCCTGGCTGCTTCCATCGGCGCTGCGTTTTCTGATCTTGCCAGTGGGTTGGCCACCTATGCCATTCCCTCTGCCATCATCAAATTCCTTATTGCAATTCCCTTTGTTGCATTATATAATAAGAGCAATAATTGCTGACGGTGTGGACGGCGCTGTGCACCATTCTGTCCGGTGCCATTACTGTTGGCGGCTACTATGTGGCGGATCTGGTGCTGTACCGGGAGGGCGCCATCGCAGATATACCGGCCAATGCCATTCAGGCGATAGGCAGCGCAGTGGTGTTTATTGTACTGGCGCTGGCGCTGGACAAGGCCGGAATTTACAAAAGATTGAAGGGTTATCTCAATGGCTGATATTGTTTATCGCTATTACGACGGTGTGTATCTGAATATTACAAATCAGTGCCCCTGCAACTGCGCCTTTTGCATTCGCTCTAAGGGCGACGCTGTGGGCGATGCGAAGGAAATGTGGTTTGACACGGAGCCTACCTGGCAGGAAATCAAGGCGGCGATTGACGCTTACGATTTTGCCCACACGGACGAGGCAGTGTTTTGTGGCTACGGCGAGCCCACCAATGCGCTGGACCACCTGCTGCAAGCGGCGGATTATCTGCGCACGGTGAACCCAAAGATTCGCCTGCGGCTGAATACCAACGGCCTGTCGGACTTAATCAACGGCAAGCCCACCGCAGAGCTGCTGTGCCGTCATTTTGACAGCATTTCCGTGTCTCTCAACGAGCCTACGGCAGAGAAGTATGATAAGATTACCCGCAATTGCTACGGCGGCAAGGCGTTTGACGCCATGCTGCAGTTCACTCGGGAATGTGTGGCGCACTGCCCGGATGTGCGTATGACGGTGGTGGATGTGATTTCGCCGGAGGATATTGAAAAATCCCGTCAGGTGTGCGAAAGCACCGGCGCCAAGTTCCGTGTGCGTAGCTTCGCCGCCGGGCGATAAACAAAGCGAATAATGAGTGCTCCCGAGGGTATTGCCCGCTGTGGTGTGCAAAAGAAGTCAGTAAGGCAGGTTTGCCTTGCTGATTTTTTATGCCCGGTTTTGTGGCTGCTTTTGCCCGACCCGGCGCTGTCCGGCATATATGGTGTGACAATGCGTGGGTACACCGCCGGTTGCATTGCCCGGTATATACGAACTACCGGTGTGTGGATATGCACGCCTGGTTCGCTGCGCACATAGTATAGTCTGACGGCTCCCGGCGACAGCTTCCTATCTTCGTCTTTGAAAAAAGGGATTGCGTCCGGGACAAAAATTTGATAAACCGTAAGAGGTTAGTCGCAACTAACTTAGAACGCAGAAAAAAGGAGAACACGCAATGACCCCTGTTTTACAGACTGCCGTAGGGCTGGCCATTCCGTTTGTGGGCACGGCGCTGGGCGCAGCCGCAGTGTTTCTTTTCAAATCCAATATTCCGCCCCGGGTGCAAAAGATTTTGTTGGGCTTTGCTTCCGGCGTGATGCTGGCAGCCTCCGTTTGGTCATTGTTGCTGCCCGCTTTGGAGCTGTCCGGCAGCTGGCTGCGGTTGTGGTCGGCTTTCTCGCGGGGATCGGGTTTCTTTTGGGACTGGATCAGCTTACGGCTCGGCTGCATTTAGAGCCAAAGCCGGGCACGGCAGGCGCCAATTCATTTTTGTTGGTGCTGGCGGTGACCCTCCACAATGTGCCGGAGGGTATGGCGGTGGGCGTGGCGTTTGCCGGTATGCTGGCAGGTGACGGGGCCATTACGCCGGCGGACGCCTTTGCCCTTGCTGTCGGAATCGCATTGCAAAATATTCCGGAGGGCACCATTGTGGCGGCGCCGCTGCGCAGCGACGGTTGCTCCCGCAGCCGTTCCTTTGTGTATGGGGTACTGTCCGGTGCCGTAGAGCCGGTGGGCGCGGTGCTGACCATATTGCTCACCGCCCTGCTGCGTCCGGTGCTGCCGTTTTTGTTAGCTTTTGCCGCCGGGGCGATGGTGTATGTGGTGCTGGAGGAGTTGAACCCCCAGGCCCAAACCGGCCCCCACGGTCATACCGGCACCATGGGCGCTGCTGCCGGCTTTGCTTGATGATGGCCATGGATGTGGCGCTGCTGAGTCGCCTGGGGATAAAAAAGGCCGTCCGCTGCTTTGTGCAGCGGACGGTTTCGCTTTTCTTTACGGTTTAGAACTGGTTTTGACCCAGCCTTTCGGCAATTTTTTGTCCGGTGGGGGTGGTGGCCAGTCCGGCCTGTGAGGTCTCGCGCAGGCAGGCGGGCAGCTGGCAGCCGATCTCGTACATGGCGTCAATCACCTCGTCCGGGGGGATCACGCTTTGGATCCCTGCCAGGGCCATTTGGGCGGCCACCACTGCATTGGCAGCACCGGCGGCGTTGCGCTTAATGCAGGGGGTCTCTACCAGCCCGGCTACCGGGTCACACGCCAGTCCCAGCATATTTTTCAGCGCCATAGCGGCGCCCTGGGCGATGGCGTCGTTGTCGCCCCCTGCCAAATATACCAGGCCACCGGCGGCCATGGCGGCTGCAGAGCCGATCTCTGCCTGGCAGCCCCCTTGGCACCGCTGATGGAGGCGTTCTCGGCGATTACACTACCAATCCCGGCACTAATGCTCATGTACGGTAAGGAAGCAAGCAACCGAAAACAAGAGATAGACCGCCAGCACTACACTATTCCGAACCAAAGACCAAAAGATAAGCATTGTGGGAAAATCTAAACTTTTGGATTTTCCTACAATGCCGACTACGGCGGAATCCTTCCCACTCCTTATATCTTTATTTCCGTATACATTGAATTTGTATTTAGTAAATGCTATAATGTCCCTATTCAAATTATAAATGTGTTGAATTAGTTACATGTACATATTTTTTGTGCCGCATAAATACCCTGTTGAGGTTGTCGTTCTTTGTCCAGATGTGGAAACAATAAAAGGAAGGGAACGATACAGGGAGAAAACAGGCTATTCCGGCTTTACGGTTGAAACCTTATACGATACATTTATGCAGACAACACCACGGATCGGCTTTTGGCTGGACAATTCCAACCAAACACCACAGCAGACAGCAGAAACCATTCTGAACGCCAGAAAGTCGGTATGATTGTTACATATAAGGGGAAGAAAAATTTCTTTTAGGTACTTTCTTTCCTAAAACTAATGTGATATAATAGCATCATTCCAAAAAAGGAGTAAAAAATATGCGGCAAGGTATTCTTAAATAAAACTATAATCAAATAGTGGGAACAAAGGATTATGATAGTCCCTTTTGTGGGGGCTTGGTTTTTTGTACCCAATTTAAGAATACTTTTGCCTTATCAATTTTGACATATCCGAAAAACAGCAATCACAAACAGGTGTATGCTGTATATGTGTATGTCCGCAAATTATAATCCCCAGTGGTAAAAGTATTTTACTGCTGGGGATTTTTATGCCCTTTTGGGGCTGTAAAAGGAGGACAATCACATGAAAATAATCAATATTGGAATTCTCGCCCATGTAGACGCAGGAAAAACAACATTGACGGAAAGCCTGCTGTACACCAGTGGAGCGATTGCGGAACAAGGAAACGTGGATAAAGGAACTACAAGAACAGACACTATGATTTTGGAACGGCAGCGCGGAATTACCATTCAGACAGCGGTTACTTCTTTTTGCTGGAATGATTATAAAATCAATATCGTGGACACTCCCGGTCATATGGATTTTTTAACCGAAGCATACCGCTCTTTATCTGTCCTTGACGGAGCTGTTTTAGTCATTTCGGCAAAAGACGGCGTACAGGCACAAACCCGTATATTATTCCATGCGCTTCAGAAAATGGACATTCCGACAATTATCTTTATAAATAAGATAGACCAAAATGGGATCGACCTGCGGCGTGTTTACCAAAGCATTAAAGATAAACTTACCAGTGATATGATTGTCATGCAGGAGGTTTCCCTGTCGCCAAAGATAACCATGACCGATATTTCTGATTTGGACAAATGGGATATGATTATTTCCGGAAGCGATGAACTATTAGAACGATATGTTGCAGAGGATTCTTTGGATATACAGGAATTACAATATGAAAAGTGCAAAAGAACCAGATGCTGCTCTTTGTTTCCTGTTTATCATGGGAGTGCAAAAGACAATTTAGGAACAGAAAAACTGATTGAAGCGATTACAGAAACTTTCATTACAGAAACAGACGATATTCAGTCTGAATTATGTGGATATGTTTTTAAGGTTGAGTATACAGAGCGGAAAAAACGGCTTTCTTATTTACGCCTGTATCATGGGACGCTCCATTTACGGGATACCCTGCTGCTGTCAAAAAAGGAAAAAATAAAGATTACAGAAATGTGTATTCCGTCAAATGGTGAAATCGTCCCGGTTGACCATGCCTGTCCGGGAGAAATTGTTATTTTAGCTGATGATACTTTGAAACTGAACGACATTCTGGGAAATGAAAAACTCCTGCCTCACAAAACACGGATTGATAATCCCATGCCATTACTTCGGACAACGGTAGAGCCGCAAAAGCCGGAGCAAAGGGAAGCCCTGTTAAATGCCCTCACAGAGATTGCTGATACAGACCCTCTTTTGCATTTTGACATTGATACTGTTACACATGAGATTATATTATCTTTTTTGGGAAAAGTACAGTTAGAAGTTATTTGTTCGCTATTAGAAGAAAAATATCATGTGGGCGTGGCTATGAAAGAGCCTTCGGTTATTTATCTGGAAAGACCGCAAAAAAAGCGAGCTACACGATTCATATTGAAGTGCCGCCGAATCCGTTTTGGGCATCTATTGGTTTGACTGTAACACCGCTTCCTGTTGGAAGCGGAACACAATATAAAAGCGAGGTATCTCTCGGCTATTTAAACCAAAGTTTCAAAATGCCGTCATGGAGGGTGTGCGTTATGGAATGGAGCAGGGCTTATATGGCTGGGGAGTGACAGACTGCCAAATTTGTTTTGATTATGGAGTTTATTACAGCCCGGTCAGCACCCCCGCTGATTTTCGTTTTCTTGCGCCTGTCGTGTTGGAGCAGGCATTGAAAAAAGCAGGAACACAACTGTTGGAACCATACCTTTCCTTTACCCTTTTTGCACCGCAGGAATATCTTTCACGGGCTTATAATGACGCACCAAAGTATTGCGCAATCATTGAATCAACCAGACTTGAAAAAGATGAAGTTATTTTTAAGGGGGAAATCCCTGCCCGTTGTATTGGTGAATATAGAAATGATTTGAATTTTTATACAAATGGAAGAAGTGTCTGCATTACAGAATTAAAAGGGTATCAGGAAACTTCCGGCGAGCCTGTGTTTCAGCCACGCCGCCCGAACAGCCGTTTAGACAAGATCCGGCATATGTTTCAGAAGATAATGTAACATCTTGCGCAATGCAAACGTTCATTGCTGGCTATTGCGAAATATCATTGATAAAATCAGCATCAGAGAGGAGGAACCATTTTGAACCAGAAACAGACGGATATTACAACAGGAAAGCAAATACGTCATCTGCGAACACAATCGGGAATGACACAGGAAGAACTGGCTGGGAAATTGAATGTTACCCGGCAGGCGCTATCGAATTGGGAGAGAGATGTTAATGAACCCGATTTAAATACGTTGAAAAAAATTTGTTTTCTTTTTGGAGTCCACATGGACGATTTTGCGAAGGAGGTAATAACAAAAATGGAAACATGTGAAAAAAAGAGAAACGACAATTTAATAAGTATGATATGGCAATTGGACTTTTTTATGGTGTCGGGATATTTCTTGGCATTGGTATTTTCTTTGTTGGCGGTTTTATGACAATGTCGGGTGCAGGGTGGGGAGCATCACTATTTGGCGGTGGCTGTTTTTCTCTTGTATTTGGCTTGATATGCCATGCAGTTATTACATTGAGAAGAAATGACAAATGATGACATATCCTGCTTTCTATACTTT
>ENA-OQAS01000076-OQAS01000076.1-human-gut-metagenome-genome-assembly--contig:-NODE-76-length-48144-cov-3.905992_pt1 | contig 48144 bp, 51 predicted proteins | sample MGYA00242733_ERZ504523 | MGnify/ENA primary metagenome ERZ504523 (study PRJEB26092, sample SAMD00036239) | human gut metagenome | host: Homo sapiens | study: EMG produced TPA metagenomics assembly of...
CGTTTTCTGACTGGTTGGAAAGAGAATAGCAAAGGTACTCCGATTATTATAACCAATGGATTGGGTACTTCGCGCGTGACGTCCGTTTATTTACTCCCAGCGAAGTTGTTCTGGTAGTCTTGCATCGTGTTGAAAAGCAGAAAGAATAGACTGTTTGTCCGTTAATAATGTACAGGGTGTCCATAATCGGACACCCTTTTTTTATGTTTACTTGTTGATACTTAGTGGATTAATTCCATGGCATGTACTTGCACTTATAAAGTGAAGCGACTCAAGAAAAAAAAACGGATCATGTTGCAACGTTTTGAGAGTCATTTGCGTCTTATAAATAAAGACACAAAATAAAACACGAATTATAAACATTAAAAATAAGACATTATGAAAACTACAATGCTCACTAAAGCCATGATGGCAGTTCTTTTTGCAATGACAAGTGTATTAACATTGAATGCGGCCAAGCCTGTGAAGATTACAAATGAAGAGGTGGAAAATGGTCGGGTGTCGGCTAAGGTCGTTTATGAACAGGAAGGTACTTTCCTGACTCCGGAGTATCGTTTTGAGTTCAGATACAACGATAAGGGACAAATCATAGAGAAGAAAAGTATGAAATGGAATGGCACGGATTGGATAAATTATTATTGTATGGAAGTTACGTACACAGACACAGAAGCGCATATTGATTATTCTTTGTGGAATAAAAATAAAAAAGCGTTTGTCCCTACGCAGAAATATGTATATACGTTAGATGAAGCTGGGAAGTTTTTGGCGTGGCACTCATATAAAAAGGATACGACAGGCTGGGAGTTGGACGGATTGATAAATAGTAAGGTACTGCTGGCAAAGCGTTAATGGAGTGCGTCCTTTGAATTTTAGATTAAATAATTGATGTGTTTTTCCCCGGGGAATTTGGATTGTATCCTCCCGGGGATTTTTATTTTTTCAGTCGTTCATATACTGCCGGATGCAGGAAATATCGTATATCTCGTCCTTCCGCCAGTGCCTGTCTGATAAAAGTAGAACTGACTTCCAATAACGGAGTATCGGCTAATTGCACGGAAGGAGGAAGGGTTGTTGGATCAATAGTGAAATTCGGACGGGGATAGATCATTACATGATGATTCTTTAAAATCTCCTCTGCTTTGTACCAACGGGGGAATAGAAGCCAGTTGTCCGCCCCAATGATAAGGGTGAATTCCCGGTTGGGATAGGCTTTGTGTAAAGCATCCAATGTGTGTATAGTATAGGAAGGACGAGGCAGGTGGAATTCGAAGTCGGAAGCCCGGAATTTGGGATAATCCGCAATGGCCAGTTTTACCAGTTCCAATCGCAGATTATCATCCATAAATCCGTTTGTTGCTTTAATGGATTGTGAGGAGAGACGAGAAACCATATTTCATCCAGTCCATTATATTCACATAAATAATTGGCAAGTGCCAGATGGCCCATGTGGATAGGATTGAATGAGCCGCCGAAAATACCAGTCTTTATCTTACTCTTTTCCATTTATTGTAATTCCATACTTGTCCTACAGTGACAATACCCATTGCTATGGCAATAATGTATTGCTCCATTGCCATTGCAATGATGCCTACAGCCAAAGCTATAAAACCAATGAGGATACAAAGTATCGACATTCTTTGGGCCAGTTTTTTCGGATCTTTGATCATCGTCTTATTGTTCAATAAAGTTTCTAATAACTTTCAGTGCTTCCGCCTTTGCCTTCTCCAAATCGTCATTTACTATCACGGTATCGAATTTATCGGCGAACCCCAATTCGAATTCTGCTTTTGCGATTCGGCTTTCAATCACTTCGGGGGCATCAGTACCACGGCCTTGCAGGCGTTTACGGAGTTCTTCTACACTGGGTGGTTGAATGAAAACAGACAATGCGCGGCTGCCATAATATTTTTTGATATTACATCCGCCTACCACATCTACGTCAAAAATCACATTTTGTCCGGCTTCCAATTGTTTTTCCACTTGTGCTTTCAAGGTTCCGTAGAAACGGTTTTCGTATACTTCTTCGTATTCCAGAAACTCATTATTGGCAATGCGTTGTCTGAATTCCTCAGGAGATAGGAAGAAATATTCCACACCATGCCGTTCTTTTCCGCGAGGAGGGCGGCTGGTGGCAGAAATAGAGAAAGACAGGTTCAGGTTTTGTGTCAACAGATAGTTGATAATGGTTGATTTGCCTGAACCCGAGGGGGCTGAAAAAATGATAAGTTTTCCTGTTGCCATATCTTGATTCTTTGCTTATGAGAATGGTGTCCGGTATGTGAACCGGTTACATTACATTTAACACCTGTTCTTTGATTTGTTCCAGTTCGTCCTTCATCTGCACTACGATGTTTTGCATTTCGGCATGATTGGATTTGCTGCCAGTCGTATTGATTTCGCGTCCCATTTCCTGTGCTATGAAACCAAGTTTTTTCCTTGTCCATGACCGCCTGCCATGGTTTCACGGAAATATCTCAAGTGATTGCTCAGTCGTTGTTTCTCTTCGTTAATATCTAATTTTTCAATGTAATAAATCAATTCTTGCTCCAGGCGGTTTTTATCATAATCCACACTGATGGTCTTTTCCAAAGCATCTGTAATGCGTTCACGTATCTTGGCTACACGCTCTGTTTCGTAGGGTTCGATGGACTTTAACAAACGCTCGATGTTGTCAATCTTTTCGTTGAATTTCTTTTCCAAGGCGGTTCCTTCCTGTTTGCGGAAATCTACCAAATGGTTGATGGCCTCTTCCACTACCCGGCGGACTACCTCCCATTCGTCTTCCGAAAGTTCTTGTACATCGGCTTTGGTCAGTACGTCAGGCATTCGTAGAAGGGTTGCAAACCAATCTTCGGGCATTGGTATATGGGTCATTTCGGAAATAGATTTTATCTGATTGTAGTAGTTTTCTACAAGGGCGGCGTTAATGGGAGTGGCTGTATCCGAAACGTCTTTCTCTATCCACAGGCTGAAATCAACTTTACCGCGTTCCAATGATTTGGAAATCATATTGCGGATTTCCATTTCTTTTTCACGGTATAAAGGAGCGATCCGTGTAGACAAGTCCATTGCTTTACTATTTAAAGACTTGATCTCTACGTTAATTTTTTTTTCTCCGAATATAGCGGTTGCTTTACCGTATCCGGTCATTGACTGTATCATAACTAATATGTTTTTTTGCAAAAGTAATCTTTTTATGGAAATGAAGTATAAATAAAAGTGTATATTTGCAGATTATATTATATAAGTAGAGCATTATGTCGTGTATTTTGCATATTGAAACTTCAACAGAGGCCTGCTCTGTTGCCGTCAGTGAGGATGGATTGGCGGTGTTCTCCAAAGAGGATTTGAAAGGACCTTCACACGCCGTGCAGCTGGGCGTATTTGTAGATGAGGCTTTATCTTTTGTCGACAGTCATGGTATGCCGTTGGATGCAGTGGCTGTGAGTTGCGGGCCCGGCTCGTACACAGGGCTGCGTATTGGTGTTTCTATGGCGAAGGGTATTTGCTATGGACGTAATTTGCCACTTATCGGTCTGCCGACATTGGAGGTGTTGTGTGTGCCGGTGTTGTTACATCATGATTTGCCTGAGGATGCCTTGCTCTGTCCTATGATAGACGCACGTCGCATGGAAGTCTATGCAGCTGTTTATGATCGCGCATTGGGCGTGAAAAGGGAAATAGCCGCCGATATTGTTGATGAGCATTCCTATTTGGAGTTCCTGAATGAACATCCGGTCTATTTTTTGGTAACGGTGCAGCCAAATGCCGTGGGCAGATTACTCATCCCAATGCTCATTTTATTGATGACATCCGTCCGTTAGGTAAATGGATGTTCCCATTGGCAGAAAAGGAAATGGTAAGGCAGAACTTTAAGGATGTGGCTTATTTTGAGCCTTTCTATTTGAAAGAGTTTGTAGCTTCCAAACCCAAAAAGCTTTTGTAACAGCCGATGAACAAATCAGTGCATAAATCATAAATTTTAAATATATATGGAGTATAATACTCAACAACGAACTTTACCCCTTCCTGAATATGGCAGAAGTGTGCAGAACATGGTAGACCACGCCTTGACCATCGAGGACAGAGCTGAGCGCCAACGTTGTGCGAATACGATTATCAACATTATGGGCGGTATGTTTCCGCATTTGCGGGATGTGCCCGATTTCAAACATAAATTATGGGATCATTTGGCTATTATGGCCGATTTCAAGCTGGATATCGATTATCCGTATGAAATTGTGAAGAAAGAAAGCCTGGAGGTGAAACCCGATATGTTGCCTTATCCGCATAATGGAATCCGTTACCGTCATTATGGACGTATTTTGGAGAACATGATTAAAAAGGCAGTGGACTATCCGGAAGGTGAGGAGAAGAAGCAGCTGATCAGCCTGATTGCAAACCACATGAAGAAATGTTTCCTGAACTGGAACAAAGACGGGGTGGAGGATCAGAAAATCTTGGATGATCTTCGCGATTACTCTAAGGGAATGATTAATCTGACCCCTGAAGACCTGCATTTGAATGAACAACAACGTGTTTATGTTCCACGCAGGCCGCAACAGAACAACAATCAGCGCAGACCGCAACAAAACAACAACCAAAGAAAGAAATATTAATTCCTAAAAAATGATACCATGGCTTCGTTTGTAATTGAAGGAGGACATAAATTGCACGGCGAAATACACCCGCAAGGTGCTAAAAATGAAGTGTTACAGATTCTTTGTGCCACTCTGCTGACCTCGGAAGAAGTGACCGTAACTAATATTCCGGACATTCTGGATGTGAACAACCTGATTCAGTTGTTACGTGATATGGGTGTCAAGGTATCAAAAACAGGGATTGATTCATATACATTTAAGGCTGACACTGTGGATTTGAACTACTTGGAGAGTGATGAATTCTTAAAGAAATGTTCCAGTCTGCGTGGATCAGTCATGTTGGTTGGTCCGTTGGTTGCCCGTTTTGGAAGGGCTTTGATTTCAAAACCGGGCGGTGACAAGATTGGTCGCCGGCGTTTTGGACACTCACTTTATCGGTATTCAGAAACTGGGAGCCTGTTTTAATTATGATGAGGAACGAAGTGTTTTCAGTATTTGCGCAGAGCATTTGGAAGGTACTTATATGTTGCTGGATGAAGCTTCGGTTACCGGTACGGCTAATATTGTGATGGCTTCTGTCCTGGCGAAGGGCAAAACGACCATTTACAACGCAGCTTGTGAACCTTATCTGCAACAACTTTGTCGTATGTTGAACCGCATGGGGGCGAAGATTTCCGGTATTGCATCTAATTTGCTGACTATTGAAGGAGTGGAAAGTCTGCATGGCTGTACGCATCGGGTGTTGCCTGATATGATTGAAGTAGGTAGTTTTATCGGAATGGCAGCTATGACAGGAAGTGAGCTTACCATTAAGAATGTATCGCATGAAAATTTGGGCATTATTCCAGAAAGTTTCCGTCGTTTAGGTATCAGAGTGGAACAGCGGGGAGATGATCTGTTTATCCCCGAGCAGGAACATTATCAGATCGAATCGTTTATTGATGGCTCTATTATGACCATAGCAGATGCTCCCTGGCCGGGGCTGACTCCCGACTTGCTCAGTGTGGTACTGGTGGTGGCTACACAGGCGAAAGGCAGTGTACTGATTCATCAGAAGATGTTTGAAAGCCGCCTGTTCTTTGTGGACAAGCTCATAGATATGGGAGCACAGATTATATTATGTGACCCTCATCGTGCCGTTGTGATAGGGCATGACCGTAATTTCCAGCTTCGCGCCGGAAATATGATTTCACCCGATATCCGTGCCGGTATCGCTTTGCTGATAGCGGCAATGAGTGCCGACGGTATAAGCCGCATACACAATATAGAGCAGATAGACCGGGGATATCAGAATATAGACCAGCGTTTGAATGCGCTTGGCGCACGTATTACTAGAATTTAGAGAAATCAATCATGATTAAGAAAGATGAAGTTTTCAAGATTGGTATATTCAACAAACCGCATGGAGTAAAAGGAGAAATCTCATTCACTTTTACGGATGATATTTTTGACCGTGTGGAATGTGAGTATCTGGTCTGTTTGTTAGACGGTATATTCGTGCCTTTCTTTATTGAAGAGTATCGTTTTCGTTCAGATACCACTGCTTTAGTCAAACTGGAAGGGGTGGATACCTCGGAAAAGGCCCGTATGTTTACGAATGTAGAGGTCTATTTCCCGAAGAAATATGTCGGTGAGGAGGAAGATTCGGATGATATACCTACCTGGAACTATTTTATTGGCTTTAAGGTGGAAGATGTGAATCATGGTGAGTTGGGCGAGATTGTGGCGGTGGATGACAGTACGATGAATGTCCTTTTTGCCATTGAGAAGGATGGCGAGGAACTTTTGCTGCCTGCCCACGAGGAATTTATCATCAAATTGGATAAGAAAAAGCGTTTGCTGACGGTCGAAGTACTGATGGCTTGATATAAATATAGAAGGTGCGCACAATGAAGAAAAAAGGAAGGAAAGCATTTTGGCATAATTTCAAGTTTAAGTATAAACTGACCATTACCAATGAAAATACGTTGGAGGAGATTGTGGGACTGCACGTTTCCAAACTCAATGGTGTGTCTGTATTGCTGTCTGCCGTAACGGTAATTTTCCTGATTTCGGCAACTATCATTGTTTTTACTCCTTTACGTAACTATTTGCCGGGATATATGAACAGTGAGGTACGTGCGCAGGTGGTGACCAATGCCTTGCGGGCCGATTCATTACAACAAGTGGTGACGAGGCAGAATATGTATATCATGAACATTCAGGATATATTTAGCGGGAAAGTAAAAGCTGATACAGTCCAATCTATCGACTCTCTGACCATTCTTCGTTCTGATTCTTTGATGGAACGTACCAGGCAGGAAGAAGAGTTTCGCAAGCAATATGAAGAATCGGAACGATATAATCTGACGGCTGTTGATGATAATAATGCCGCTTCCGGATTGATATTCTATCGTCCTACACGGGGCATGATGTCATCTAATTTTGACTTGGAGAACAGGCATTACGGTGTGGACATTGCCGCTAATCCAAATGAAAGTGTGTTGGCAACATTGGATGGGACAGTGATTTTGTCTACTTATACGGCAGAAACCGGTTATGTTATTCAGATACAGCATGGACAGGATTTTGTGTCGGTGTATAAACATTGTGGTTCGTTATTAAAGAAAGAAGGAGATCCGGTGAAAGGTGGTGAAGCTATTGCATTGGTAGGAAATACCGGTGAAAAAACTACCGGACCGCATCTGCATTTCGAATTATGGCATAAGGGACGTGCGATTGATCCCTCAAAATACATTGTATTTTAACAACATTATGAAAAAACAAATAGCGATATTAGGTTCTACCGGCTCTATCGGTACACAAGCTTTACAGGTAATAGAGGAACATCCAGATTTATATGAGGTCTATGCGTTGACAGCCAATAACAGGGTCGATTTATTGGTAGAACAAGCCCGTAAGTTCATGCCCGAGGCGGTAGTGATAGCCAATGAGGAAAAATACCTTCAATTGAAAGAGGCGCTGAGTGATCTGCCTGTCAAAGTATATGCAGGAGCGGATGCGCTTTCTCAAATTGTGGAATCACAACCTATTGACATTGTACTGGCTTCTATGGTAGGGTATGCCGGATTGCGTCCTACTATAAATGCGATAAAGGCAGGTAAAGCTATTGCTTTGGCTAATAAAGAAACACTGGTTGTAGCCGGGGAGTTGATTAATGCACTGGCAAATCAGTACCATATACCTGTACTTCCCGTGGATTCGGAGCATTCGGCTATCTTCCAGTGTCTGGAAATAAATAACCGGTTGGAGAAAGTGATCTTGACAGCTTCAGGAGGGCCGTTCCGCACTTATACCATGGAGCAGTTGCAAACAGTGACCAAAGCACAAGCTTTGAAGCATCCCAATTGGAGATGGGAGCGAAGATAACCATTGATTCGGCTTCCATGATGAACAAAGGGTTTGAAGTGATTGAGGCTAAATGGTTATTCGGAATGCGTCCGGAGCAAATTGAAGTGGTAGTTCATCCACAATCTGTCATTCATTCTATGGTGCAGTTTGAGGATGGGGCCGTGAAAGCACAGTTGGGCATGCCCGATATGCGTTTGCCTATTCAATATGCTTTTTCGTATCCGGAGCGCGTGAAATCTTCTTTCGAGCGGTTGGATTTTGCCCGTATAACAGACCTGACTTTTGAACAGCCTGATACCAAACGTTTTCGTAATTTGGCATTGGCATACGAGGCTTTGTATCGGGCCGGAAATATGCCCTGTATAGTGAATGCAGCTAATGAAGTGGTGGTGGATGCTTTCCTGAAAGACAAAATATCTTTCCTGGGTATGAGTGATGTCATAGAACAGACTATGGGTAAAGTTGCTTATATCAAGGAACCGACTTATGAAGACTATGTGGATACTGATGCTGAGGCGCGTCGGGTAGCGTTGTCCCTTTTGTCATCTTAAATGGTAGTTGGCAGAGAATTATGTTAATTATAAATTATAAAATAGTAAATAGTTAGATGGAAACATTTTTGATTCGTGCTCTTCAATTGATAATGAGCCTTTCATTATTGGTCATTATTCATGAGGGAGGACATTTTCTTTTTTCACGTCTTTTTAAAGTAAGAGTAGAGAAGTTCTACATATTTTTTGATCCGTGGTTTTCTTTGTTCAAATTCAAACCGAAGAACAGTGATACGGAATATGGTATTGGCTGGGTGCCTTTGGGGGGATATGTGAAAATTTCGGGTATGATAGACGAGTCTATGGATACCGAGCAGATGAAACAGCCTGCTAAGCCATGGGAATTTCGTTCAAAACCGGCTTGGCAGCGTCTGCTTATCATGGTGGGTGGTGTCTTGATGAATTTCTTGCTGGCTATCTTCATCTATTCCATGATTTTATTCCATTGGGGAGATTCTTTTGTATCGCTGCAAGACATGACTCATGGTATGAAATTTAATGAGCGTGCCCGGGAAATAGGTTTCCGTGACGGTGATATTCTTCTTCGTGCAGATGAAAAACCATTGGAGCGTTTCGGGGTGGATATGCTTCGTGATATTGCTGAGGCACGTACAGTGACTGTATTGCGCGACGGAAAGGAAGCCGAAGTATATATGCCTGAGATCAGCTTGTTGGATATAGCAAAGGATGATCCGATGTTTGTTACGGCGTTAGTTCCTAATGTCGTTGACTCGGTGATACCGGGCGGTGGCTTGGATAAGGCCGGTATACAGAAGGGAGATAGTCTGGTCGCGGTCAATGGCGAGAGGTTGAACTCATGGAATGCATTGGTGGAAAAACTGGATAATATGCAGGCTGATGCGGAAGCTACAGGAGATAAAGATGCTTCTCTACAAATGGTATATTCGCGTAACGGACTGCGTGACACCGTGACGGTGCGTACAGACTCTTTGTTTAGAGTGGGCGCAACATTCTCTTCATTGGCTGATTATAAAGAAACAACCCGTGAATTTGGTTTCTTTGAATCTTTTCCTGCCGGGGTGCAATTGGGGGTAAATACGTTGAAGGGATATGTGAACGATATGAAATATGTGTTCACTAAGGAAGGAGCCAAGAGCGTAGGTGGTTTTGGAACGATAGGAAGTATTTTTCCGAAAGTATGGGATTGGCATCGTTTTTGGGAAATGACTGCTTTTCTGTCAATCATTCTTGCGTTTATGAATATTCTGCCTATTCCGGCATTGGATGGCGGACATGTATTATTCCTGCTTTATGAAATCATTGCCCGCCGTAAGCCGAGTGACAAGTTTATGGAATATGCACAGATGGTAGGTATGTTTTTACTGTTTGCCTTGCTCATTTGGGCGAACTTTAATGATATCATGCGATTCTTGTTCTAGGTCTGCATGACAGAAAAGGACACGGCATTTTTATAACAATGCCGATAGGCACGGATTTCCGCAAAGATTGAATCAATCGTCTTTGCGGAAATCTGCGTTTTTTATATTGTTTCTCTCCCGTGGTGAAAAAAAGACATAAAAAAAGAGCGAAAGTTTTTATCAAACCCGCTCACATCCTGAAGAACCCCCCTCCATTATGGGGTTCTTTTCATCTTTCTCGTCTCAGTTGTGTTATCCTCTCTCTCTTGTACCTAAAAAAAACAACTCTTTTAATACCTATAAAACTAATCTCCTGAAAACTTTCTTTTTCTAATTACCTTAAATCTTACTACTAATACCTTTCTAAATCAATCTTTCTTTACCTAAATCTAATACCTTAAATTAAAATCTTTACCTTAATACTTAATACCTAATTTTGTTCTTTTCTTTATTAACTTAATATTTGGTTTCACAACCACATTGCAAAGGTACGGCTTTTCTTGAAATTAGCAAGTAAATATATGCTGAAAAACATAAAAAAGGGTGAATTCATGATATATATCAAGAAAACACCCCTTTTTTATTTCTTTTAGCGTTATCGCACACGGATGATGCGTTGATTACTGCTGCCCCGAAATTCCAAGTAAGGAGAGTACAAATCCGGCTCAAATCGTCCGTCTACTATAACATCCACATAATCCAGTATCGGTTTTAACATTTCATCGTTTTGTATCTGTTCAAATGTATATCCAGTATAACACCAGATGTTTTGTCCGGTAGCTTCTTTGATCTGTTTGACCAGAGCCAGGAATTCTTGGGGATGATAAAGTGGATCTCCACCGGAAAAGGTGATTCCGTCCAATAATGGATTGGCATTTATTTCGCAGATCATTTTTTCTATTTTTTCCGGTGTGAGCGAAGTGCCTGCCGATGGATTCCAGGATTCGGGATTCTGGCAACCGCGACAATGGTGACGGCATCCGGCCAGATAGATGGAATAGCGGATGCTTCACCGTCGACTATTGTTTCAGGATAGGTAAATAACAAGTTCATGCTGATTATCCATGCTTTACCCGGTCACGTTCTTCAGCACGCTTGGCTGAATTCCAAGTGCTGAGGTCGCCTGTCAAATACCCGGTAATGCGACGCATTCGCATTATATTCTCGCTCTGGCAAACAGGCACTTGTCGTAAATGACTCCTTTGTAACCGCAAGCCTGACAAGTATCAACAGGATGTTGATGGAACCGTATCCAATGCCTTCGTCATGCATTACTTTTACAATCTTGGCTATGGCTTTTACATTTTTCTGAGCTTCTCCGTCCAGTTCCACGTAAGTGATATGCCCTCCGCGGGTAATGGCGTGGAAAGGAGCTTCCCGTTTTATCTTCTCGGTGATGGTGATGGGCTCTTTTACATCTACGTGGAAAGAGTTTACATAATAGTCATTGTCCGTCACGCCGGGAATGATGCCGTATTTGCGGCGGTCCATACGGGTGAAGCGTCCGGAAAGTCCTTCGGCAGGAGTGGCAAGTACGGAGAAATTCAACTGATATTTCTGTTTGTATTCGTCTGCCACTTTATTCATTTCCGTAACGGCTTCGAATAATGTATCCCATGCTTTCTGGCTATGTGCGTGACCTTCTCCATAAAGAGCCATCATGGCATTGTGTCCGCCGATAAAGCCTATCCCTAATGTGCCTTGACGCAATACATCCCCCACCTGGTCGTTGGGCGAAAGTTTTCCTCCGCCTTTCCACACATCATTTCCCATCATGAACGGGAACTGGCGTGCCAGGGCTGTACGTTGATACTGGTAGCGTGCATACAATTGTTCGGCAATCAGTTCGGACAAAGCATGTACACTTTCCATGAATATTTCTTTTGCTTTTCTTTCTATGGCCTCTTTCTTGCCTGACTCTTCCAGACTTTCTGCCTTGATGCGTGCTTCGATGGCCAGCCGGGGCATATTCATGGTGGTGAATGACAGGTTGCCACGTCCTAATGAACTTTTTTCACCTGCTATATTTTCGTATACGCGGGTACGGCATCCCATAGTTGCCAGTTCATAGCGGTAACGTTTAGGGTCCTTGATATCCCATTTCTCATTTTTGTTATAAGGAGTATCCAAAACATAAAATTAGGGAACAAGGCTTTTGCGGTGGTACGGCAGGCTTTCAGAAACAAGTCGAAATTGGGAGCTTGGAATTCCATTTTGCCTTCCAGTGCCGCTTCGAAGTTTTCCATGGCTTTCTTATAGTCCTCTTCGGAATAAGATACTCCGTCTTTAACCTTGAATATCTGTATGGGGAAGACCGGTACTTCGCCACGGGTACCCAGGCCTTCGATGGTAGCTTTCAGCAGTTCCTCTATGACCATGCGGCCTTCGGGAGAAGTGTCTGTTCCATAATTGATGGAACTGAACACGACTTGATTTCCCCCTCGCGAATGCATGGTGTTCAGGTTGTGGATGAATCCTTCCATGGCCTGATGTGTATCTTTGCGTGTCATGGCGTATGCTTTCTCTTCAATTTTCTTGAGAGCCTCTGTTCCGGGTTCTTTTCCCTCTACTTCTATATAAAACTCGGTTAAAGTTTTCAGATGTTTGCGAAATGTCTTCCGTACCCCTTCCGCCATAAAGAAGTCGAAGGCGGGAATAGCCTGTCCGCCGTGTTGCTCGTTCTGGTTTGTCTGGAATATGATGGTGGCCAGAGTGGCATAACTTTGAATGGACTGTGGAGTACGGATACTTCCGTTTTTAGTGCGGAAGCCGCGTTCGAACAAGTCATCCAGGTCATATTGGATACAAGTGGTAGTCTTGGTGGGATAGTAATCCAAATCATGTATATGTATGTCGCCCAACTGATGTGCTTCGGCATATTTTTTAGGCAACAGGTATTTATAGGTATAATCTTTAGTAACTTCCGAGGCAAAAGTCATCATCTGTCCGGCGGGAGTATGGCTGGACATGTTGGCATTGCTCAGGTTGACATCATTTTTGTCGATGGCTACAATGCCGTCCATGATGTGCTTCATTTGCGTTTTACGGTCGCGTTCCGTATTCCGCCATTCGCGATAAATAATATATTTCTTGGCCACTTCGGGACGTACTTTCATCAGTTCCTTTTCTACCAGATCCTGAATCTCTTCCACACTGATGGTTGGAGATACGAAATTGCTGATAACCCGCATGGTAATTTCAGCAATCAGTTTGTCTTCATTGTCAATTCCGGAGGCATGGAATGCCTTGCCGATTGCATTTTTAATTTACTGATGGAAAGTCTTCCCGCTTTCCATCACGCTTAATAATACAAATCTCAGCGTAATTCATTGTTTGAAAAATTAATTGTTAATTTAAAAAAACTTGGCTGTCCTTCCAGGCAGGTTTTCTGACTTATCTCTCCCTTAAAACGCCTTCCCGCAAATGGTTTTGTAGTGCATATTGTTTCAGCTCTACGAGAATTACAGCAGCGTACTGTTGCTGATTTTCACGGCATTCCCTCTTGGAAGTGGTTAACTTCACCTTGTCGGACAGCTGCAAAGGTATAACATTTTGGGAAACTTTCTATTTAAAAAATGGATAAAAGTTTTCCAAACGGATAACTTATTGAAGATGGGAAGGTTATAAAATGTACCACAATGCCATCATGTGGCAGACCGTTCCTCCTAATACGAACAGATGGAAAACAGAGTGCATATAGGGCAATTTGGGGAAGGAATAAAAAACAGCTCCGGTGATGTAAGACACTCCTTCACCGATTAACCAATAAATAAAAGCGGGAGGCACATGTTGGCAGAGCGGCTTGAAACCTACAAAAATGCTGCATCCCATGGCTATATAGCAAATTGTTTCCAGGTTGCTATGTTCTTTCAGGTTACAAAACATAGAATGATCCCGGCGACGCATAGCATACGAAACTAAGAATTCCCCATCCCCAATAATCTGCTTCCCGCAAGGCTATCAGCATGATGGGGGAATAGCTGCCTGCGATATGCAGATAAATCGAAGCATGATCGAATTTGCGCAACACTTCGCGGTGAGGAGATGGTTTGCTGGCATGATACCAGGTGGAGCTGATATAGGAAGACAGCATACCGAATAGGTAGAGCCACATGCCGCCTGTTGCCCACGGATTGCCACTTTTCATGGCAGTAAGCAACAGATAACCGCCGCCGGCGATACCTATCAGGATACCAACGCCATGTGACAGGGTATTGGCCCACTCTTCTCCTTTGGTATAGTGTATGGTCAATTTCTTATAAGTTTTTTGGAGTTAATCCCATGCTTTTTGCTTTCTTCAACATGTGTTCTAAAGCAGCATCATGCTCATTAGGGATGATTCCATCCAGTATGGCATCCTTGATAGAACTTTTCAGACTGCCTATTTCACGGCAGGGCTGCAGGTCGAATATCCGCATAATTTCTTCTCCGTCTACCGGAGGTTGGAAATTGCGTATCCGGTCTTTTTCTTCCAGGTCTTTCAGCTTCTGGCGTACCAGTTTGAAGTTATCCAGGAATTTTTGTTTTCGTGCTTCATTTTTGAAGTGATGTCCGCTTCGCACAGCATCATCAAGTCGTCAATATCATCTCCGGCTTCAAAAAGCAGACGTCGCACGGCGGAATCGGTTACTACATCATCTGCGATAACAATGGGGCGCATGTGCAGGCTGACCAACTTTTGGACATATTTCATCTTCTCATTCATGGGCAGTTTCATCTTGCGGAAGAGATCCGGAACCATTTTCTCACCGATAAAGTTATGATTATGGAAAGTCCATCCTATACGTGGCTCCCAGCGTTTGGTACGTGGCTTGCCTATATCATGCAACAGCGTAGCCCAACGCAGCCATAGGTTGTCGGTATGTTTGGAAATATTGTCCACAACTTCCAGGGTATGATAGAAGTTGTCTTTATGGGCACGCCCGTTCCGGGTTTCCACTCCTTGCAGCGCCACCAGTTCGGGGAAAATCAAAGGCAGCAGTCCGCAGCGGTCCAGTTCTATAAAGCCTTTGGACGGTATGGGGGCGAGCAGGATCTTGTTCAACTCGTCGGCGATGCGCTCTTTGGAGATAATATGAATGCGTTCCTTGTTGCGTGACAGTGCTTCGAAAGTGGTGTCGTCAATATAGAAGTTCAGTTGTGTGGCAAACCGGACACAACGCATCATGCGGAGCGGATCGTCACTGAAAGTGATGTCCGGGTCCAGCGGTGTACGGATAGTTCTCTCTTTCAAATCGTCCAGCCCGTTAAAAGGATCTACCAGTTCACCGAAACGTGCTTTGTTCAGGCACACTGCCATGGCATTGATCGTGAAATCGCGCCGGTTTTGGTCATCCTCCAAGGTGCCGTCCTCTACTACAGGCTTGCGGCTGTCATGGCTGTACGACTCTTTACGGGCACCGACAAATTCCACTTCCGTGTCATGGTATTTAACTTGTGCCGTACCGAAGTTTTAAAACAGAAACGTGTGCCCCACGTCCCAGCTTCCTGCCGAGGCCTGTGCCATTTCAATTCCGCTCCCTACTACGACTACATCTATATCCTTCGAGGGACGCTTCAGGAATATATCTCGTACATAACCTCCTACAACGTAACATTCCAATCCCAGTTCGTCTGCCGTTTCGGAGATTAACTTGAATATCTTATTATTAAAGTGTTCTTTTAGTTCCATATTCATCTTAAAGAGGGGCAAATTTACGATTTTTTGCGCAGGATAAGGAGAAATCACGCAATTAAATTGTATTTTTGCCTGCATATAAAACGATCAAGTACATGAAAAAGATAGGATTAGTAGCATTATTTGCCTTGTTGCTGGCCGGTTGTGATGATGGCGGCGAGAAGAAAGCGCAAGAAAATTTGCGTAAGGCCGAAGCGGCTTTAGAAAAAGAGAACTTTAATGAGGCCAAATTGCAGATAGACAGTATCCGCATCCTTTATCCGAAAGCGTTTGAAGCCAGAAAACAGGGAGTCAAGCTGATGCAGCAGGTGGATTTGAAAGAACAGCGGAAAAGTCTGATTTACCTGGATAGCATGATGGTGGTGAAACAAGCTCAGCTGGATTCCGTCAAGGGTAATTTTGTTCTTGAGAAAGATACTGCATATCAGGAGGTGGGTAACTATTTTTATCCCACCCAGACAGTAGAAAAGAATATAGGCCGTTCATTCTTGCGCGGGCAAGTGAACGAGCAGGGGGAAATGTCCCTTACCTCTATTTATTGTGCTGGCGGCACGTTGCATCACACGGCGGTGAAAGTGAGTGTGGGGGATACCTTTGCCGAACTCCCGCCTCGAAAGACAGCTATGAAACCACTGACTTGGGCCGTGCAATCGAGAAGGCCGATTACAAGATGGGGGAAGACGGCGGCGTTATCGCTTTTATTGTAGCGAACAAAGATAAGAATATCCAACTTCAGTTTATCGGAGATCGTACTTATAAAACGGCTATGCAACCCAATGACCGTAAGGCGATTGCAGAATTGACGGAGTTGGCGCGCATCCTGTCCGGCATGGAACAAATCCGTAAAGATAAGAAAGAAGCGAACTTGAAAATAGAGTTTGTAACCCGCAAAATGCAGGAACAGGAGGAAGAGAAGTGATGTGGATGGGAACACAAACAATGCGGATCCTGAAGAGAACCTCCCCAAAGTCCGCATTGTCCGTGTTCCTTGTTTCATGTACGGCCCTTACAATCGCTTCAAGGCCAGCTTGATCACTTTTTCTACCGGGGCGGCAGGCTCCTCTTTCAGTATGGCAGCCACTACCTTTTGTGATGCGGCTTGTGCGAATCCCAGCATGGTGAGTGCGGCGACAGCTCGTCATGAATTTCCGTATTGCCCGGATTGGCAAACATTTCACTGTTCACCGTCTCCACGCCCGAAGTGGCGATCTTGTCCTTTAAGTCCACTATGATGCGTTGGGCAGTTTTCAGGCCGATGCCTTTTACCGTTTTCAATAATTTGTCATTACCGGAACTGATTACTCCGCACAGCTCGGAAGGGGATAAGCCGACAGAATCATACGTGCGTGTTGCCGCCGATGCCCGATACGGAAATCAGTAACAAAAACAACTCCCGTTCCTGTTTGGTCGAGAATCCGTAGAGTACGTAGCGTCTTCCCGGATCGCTTCATAAATATATAATTTCGTATTGCTCTGATTCTGAATGGCCGAATACGTATTCAATGAGATATTGATGCCATACCCCATCCCGTTACAATCTAAAACCACCGTTGCCGGAGTAATCTCCGCAATGTCTCCTTTAATATATTCTATCATGGTTGTTTCATTTGAAAATTTACAGTTCTTTGCAAAAATAGGACATCTATCTTTTAAATTATAAGTTCGGCAAGAATATTTTTAAATTATTAGGTCGTAGTGAACAAAAAAACGAGGCAAAATGTTTATTTTTGCAGCGAATTAACAGATAATAGTAAACTAAACCCAATAAAAGATGAAAAAAATAAGAGCGGCCGTGGTTGGATACGGTAACATTGGTCAGTATGTAGTGGAGGCTTTGGAAGCTGCTCCCGATTTGAGATTGCAGGTATCGTCCGTCGTAGCGGTGCGGAAAACAAGCCTGCCGAGTTGGAAGCATACGCTGTGGTGAAAGATATAAAGGAATTGAAAGATGTGGATGTGGCTGTGCTGGCTACTCCGACCCGTAGCGTGGAAGAATATGCGAAAGAGATTCTGGCAATGGGTATCAATACGTAGATAGTTTCGACATTCATACGCAAATCACTTCTCTCCGCCGTTCATTGGATGAGTCGGCAAAGGCCGGTAAGGCTGTCGCTATTATTTCTGCCGGATGGGATCCGGGAAGCGATTCTGTAGTCCGTACACTGCTGGAAGCCATCGCTCCGAAGGGTATTACTTATACCAATTTCGGTCCGGGACGCAGCATGGGGCATTCCGTAGCAGTCCGTGCCATTGATGGAGTGAAGGATGCTTTGTCCATGACTATTCCTGTGGGAACCGGTATCCATCGCCGTATGGTGTATGTGGAACTGGAGGAAGGTGCGGACTTCAAGACTGTGGAAGCCGCCATCAAGTCGGATCCTTATTTTGTAAATGACGAGACACATGTAAAACAAGTTCCATGTGTGGACGATTTGAACGACGTAGGTCATGGCGTTAACCTGGTTCGCAAAGGGGTATCGGGCAAGACTCACAATCAGTTGTTCGAGTTTGACATGAAGATTAATAATCCGGCTCTTACCGCGCAGGTGCTGGTTTGCGTGGCACGCGCCTCCATGAAACAGCAGCCCGGATGTTATACCATGATCGAAGTTCCTGTAATTGATCTGCTGTGCGGCGACCGTGAGGAACTGATTGCCCATTTGGTATAAAGAGGTTTCCTCAAAAAGAACGATATTCTGAAAATCTCTTCTCTGTTTTATTCCGGAGAAGAGATTTTTTATTTCCTTTGTGTTCATAAACAAAGAAATAGAACAATGATAGCAAGTATTGTATGGGATGTGGATCCTATCTTATTTAAAGTAGGTAGTTGGGAAGTGCGTTGGTAGTGGCTGATGTGGGCCTTGGTTTCATATTGGCTTATGAATGGTAAGCCGTTTATTCAAAAAAGAGAAGTATCCGGAAGAGTGGGTGGACAAGCTTTTTGTCTATTGCATAGTCAGTACGGTCATTGGCGCCCGTCTGGGGCACTGTTTGTTTTATGAATGGGACTATTATGGCGCCCATCCTGTTGAAATATTCAAGATTTGGAAAGGCGGGCTGGCAAGTCACGGAGGGGTGTTCGCCATCATTCTGGCTCTGATGTGGTACTCGAAAAAAGTAACCCGGAAAAGTGTGTGGTGGTTGTTTGACCGCATGATACCTGCTGTGGCGATTGTCTGCTTCTGTATCCGTTTTGGTAATTTAATGAATTCCGAGATATTCGGATATCCACACGTTGCCTTGGGGATTTGAATTTGTCCGTTCCCGGGAGTGGCATCAGCTGTATGAAGGTTTGCCTTGCCATCCTACTCAGATTTATGAAATGCTGTATTGCCTGGTTGCCGGTGTAACTGCCTGGGTGATGTACCATACATACCATTTACAAAAGAGGGTGGGATTAATAACCGGAGTAAGCTTGCTTATATTCTTTGGCACTCGCTTTGCTCTGGAGTTTATGAAGAATCCGCAGGTTGCCGAAGAGGCGGATATGACTTTTAACATAGGGCAGTGGCTCAGTGTGCCGCTGATTCTGCTGGGGGCGTATCTCATAGCCACCAGCGCACCCGGAAAGAATAAAGGTTCCGGGAGAGGGGGGAAGCAGGTGAAAGGATACCTTTTCAGCCTTCCGGCATCGCCCTGTATATCACGTGCGGGGCGCGTCCGTTTCTTTCTATTTTCTTTTCGCTGCTCCATTGGCGTAGTTCGCTGCCGGCTTTTGTTTTCAGCAACCCTGTCAAGGCACAATATTCCTTGCAAGTGATAATGGAGTGCTCTTTCAGATAATTTGTCAGCCGTACAAAGCGTTCTTCTGCTGAATATCGGGTGGAGGAGGTCCGGAAACCATATTCCGCCCGTTCCAGCTTTCCTTTGCTTCGTACCTCCTTACGGAATTTCCGGGTGGGTTTGAACTTTATGTTGTCAAAATGTACCGATGCGGCGCGTATCTCGCTTTTGTCCGTTACCTTGCGGCAAGTCAGTGTGGCCGAGAATGTGCCCAGTTCTCCCAGTTTTACGTTATAACCGTCTGCCAGGTAATTGGCGATAATGCTTTCCAGGTCACATAACAGACCGACGACGGTCCCTTCGTGGACGGTAGAACGCCGGGCGATGTCTTTAGCCAGGTCTTTCAGGTTTTTTGTGCCCGATACTACAATTTGCGGATACAGGGTGGGCTGTTCCTTCTCTCCCTGTATGTCGGGGGAGGTTTTGAAATCATACTTTGCTGCCATGTTTAATGCTTTTTAATAGGGAGATTAAGTCGTTTCTTGCTGAACGCTAAGGGGATTCTTTCTATTAACTTCTATAGACGCAGGCAATGGACCGTACGGTTTACTGTAGTGGACTGTACGGTCTGCTATAGTGGATTGTACAGTCTGCCATCGGAGTCTGTCTTAGTATTCAGGACAAAAGTACTTAATCATACTGGAAAAACCTATTAATTCATAGGAGAAAAGAGCTTGTACGGGCAAATTAGATGTTTCCCTTGAAGGTTTGAGGGGTTTTCCTTTCATTGTGGTGTCTTTCTTTTCAGTTGGTGTGCTGTAAAGGTAAGTGTTTTATGCTGATTACCGGCATACTTCGGATAGAAAAAGAGGAGGCGGGCTGACAGTAGGCTGAAGGATTATCCTTCAGGTGTTTTCTTCGATGGAATGGGGAAAAACAGCCCAAACTGAAGGCTGAAGGAAAATTGGCATGAATTTGTTTTTAGAGGTGAAAAGGCGTATGGTTCACGAGAAATGTTACATAATCCGTCACTTTTGTTGCAATGAAACAATGCCGGCAGCTGTAACAAATGTTTTATAGAGGTTGCCGGCTGTCCCCTACCTTTGCCTCAGAAAAACTTCTAAAAACATTTAATGCTATGAACAAAAATCAGCAAAAGAACCGGATGGGCGCGGTCATTATTTTACTTGCCGCCGCTTGCTTGAATGGTTATGCACAACAAGATTCTACCAAAGTGTCCTCTGATTCGAAAGAGGAAGGCAATCGCAATGTCATGTTGAATGCGGCTAGTGCCAATGGTCCTCGTGAAATCTCTATCGGTCTGCCCGGTGGTGATGTGAATGTACTCGAAAATGGTCTGCCTGTGGTATATAATTCGAATCCTCATAATGTAAACACGCATTGGCGCGGAGACAGCAGCTTGGGACATACCGGATTGCTGAAGATTTCCGAAACAGCGATTACTACCGGTAATATAGGTTATGCTGTCAATTCGTTTACGGAACTCGGCTTGGATAAAGAGAAGAAAATGAATGGTGTGCTGAACTACGGCACCAATCATTTCGGTAAACAGCAATTTGACTTCAATCTGAATGGAAGCATCGGAAAAGATTGGTTTTACAGCGGCAGCATCTATCAGAATTTTGATCCGGGTTCGTTCAAACTGCGTTTTGCGCAATATCAGGACCGGACTCAGATCTATAAGTTTGCCTTGACCAAGTTCTACAATGAAGGACGTGGACAGCTCTCTGCCATCTACCATTACAGCAACAGCCATTGGTTGTCCAATGCTACCACCGGTGCACCATTATTTATGTAGGCGATGGGAGTGTGAAGGAAATTCCCGGTTTCGGACTGGGGACTTCTTCTTATCTGCCCAATGTATCGGATATGGTTTATATGGACATGCGTACCGGCGAGATGAAAAAGATCAGTCTGTATGATGCTACGGCCAGTAAAGGAAATCAGTTGACGGTTCTGAACCGTTACCGGTGGGATAACGGGTTGGAGTGGAAAATCAATATGAAGTATGACCATGCTTTGGGTTCCTATCTGTACCAGACTCCGATGTCTATGGAGCAGAAAGTAGGAGCCGACGGCTATAGCACCAAAGGACTGGATGGAACATTGAATCCTTATGAGGATATGTACAGAGCCGCATGTCCTGTTTCAACCGGGGGAATATAGATGAGTTCTTCTTTACCACCGAGTTGTCGCGGAAGTATGATGATATGACTTGGCGTGTGGGGGTGAACGAATGGTATTATGATGTGGACTATGCTTCGAACACTACCATGTATGACCATACGGTGGAAGAATATCCCCAAATGTTGTACAGCGCTGATACGAAGGATATTCATCATTACGGAAACACTCCTTATTATAATCTGAACCAGAATGCTTCCGAATATTACAAAGGACATGAAAACAAACTGGCTCTTTATGCTACTCACGACTGGGACATCACCGATAAATGGAATGTGTATTATGGCGCACGCTTCGAGTACCAGCGTCTGGCAGGAAAGAACCTGGCGGTATATAATGCCGAAGGCAATCCGGTAGCCGCTTTGCCGGTTATCATATCGGGGCAGTTGCAGCCGATGGTACGAAGATAGCTCCCCGTTATTTCAGTTACAATTGGCTGAACATGGCTTTCACGGCTGCCGCCACTTATAAAATGACAAAGCAGTTTGGCTTTACCGCCGATTTCACCTACAATACCCAGCGGCCGAATATGTCGAACTTTGCTCCTGCCGAGATGCCGAATGTAGATAAGATTACAATTCCGTTGGGGCGTGCGGGTATTTATTTCAATAATGACTGGATTAGTCTGACCTCACTGTTCAGTTACATTGCCAAGACTAACAACAACTCTACCTTGAATCTGATTAATCCGAATAATGATAAGGATATTAAGGCGGCCGCATTGAGTTATGATATTGAAACAATAGGGTGGACGACGGATGCGGTGGTGAAACCTTTCAAAGGATTTGATTTCCACTTCCTGTTCACTTACCAAAGCCCGAAGTATAAGAAGTATGAAACGGGAGTGACCTTTAGTGACGGGACAACATCGGGTATCAATGCCACCGGCAATATCGTTACCGAAATTCCGAAGGTGCTGATTGAACTGGACCCTAGTTACAACATTACCAAAGACTTGAAGGTATGGGCCAGTTTCCGTTACTTCAGCAAGACGTATGCAAATATTAAAAATGCCTATTATTTCAACGGCCGTTGGGAAACATTCGGTGGAATAAACTGGAATGTGAACAAACATTTGTCCTTAAGCGGAACTGTGATAAACTTCTTGAACCAGACCGGGGCGAAAGGAAGTATTTCGGGAGCCGAGCTGGTAGATAAGGAGAATGCGGCGGCATATAACGGCGCATGGATGGCAGGCAGCTATATCCGTCCGTTCACCGTAGAATTTGCGGCGAAAATAACATTCTGATTCAAGAGGGATTTAATTCTTCTTTATGGTGGAAAAGTAACATTTATACATAAGAATGAAACAAATGTTTCAGCCGGTAAGGCAGGTTTCCGTTAACTTTGCCGATAACGAAAAACAATCAAACAAAACTTTTAATATCCTATACTTCATGAAAACAAATCTTGTTAACCTTGCATTAGGTTTAGCCTTTACAGGAGGCGCTGTTTCTTGTCAGTCACAAAAAAATGACCTGGTTTTCGAACATCAGGGAGATACGGTGACAATCGTACATATTGCCCGTCCCGCTAACTATTTGTTGCTTCCGATTCAGGAGAGCAGCAAGGAAGGACTGGTAAGGCTGGATACTGGGAGCCCCGCAGATACCGATATGGATGTGCGTCTGGCTACAGACAGCGTTGAATATTATGTTCCGTTTGCCTTGCCTCAGGGAAGTGAGGAAGCTACTGTCATTATAAAGAAGGTGGCGGCAGATGCGCTGTGTTGGGACAGCATCCGGGTTTCGGATACATTTGATACGGCAAACAGGGATAAGTTCCGTCCGGTTTATCATCACACTCCGCTTTATGGCTGGATGAATGATGCCAACGGACTGGTTTATAAAGACGGTGAATATCACCTTTATTTTCAATATAATCCATACGGCTCCGTATGGGGAAATATGCACTGGGGACATTCCGTGAGCAAGGATTTGGTTCATTGGGAGCATCTTGACCCGGCGATTGCCCGTGATACATTGGGGCATATCTTTTCGGGAAGTGCCATTGTGGATAAACATAACAGCGCAGGCTACGGTGAAAATACAATTGTCGCTTTTTATACTTCGCACCGTAATATACCCGGTGGGCAGAGCCAGGTACAAAGTATGGCATACAGTACGGACAACGGGCGTACTTATACGAAGTATGAACAGAATCCGGTTCTTACTCCGTTTGACGGACTACAGAATTTCCGTGACCCGAAGGTCTTTTGGTATGAACCCGAACAGAAATGGATTATGATTGTCAGTGCGGATAAGAATATGCGTTTTTATTCATCTGCCAACTTGAAGCAATGGGAATATATGAGTGAGTTTGGAGAAGGATTTGGTCCTCAGCCCAATCAGTTCGAATGTCCGGATTTCATCCAACTTCCTGTAGATGGTGACCGGACCAGGATGAAATGGGTGATGATTGTCAATATCAATCCGGGATTTGTCTATGGAGGCAGCGGTACGATGTATTTTACAGGCGACTTTGACGGGCATCAGTTTGTATGTGATACGAAACCCGAGGTGGTGAAATGGCTCGACTGGGGGAAAGATCATTATGCCACTGTTTGTTTCTCGAATACCGGCGACCGTGTCATTGCCGTACCTTGGATGAGCAACTGGCAGTATGCTAACTATACTCCTATACAACAGTTCCGCAGTGCCAATGCTTTGCCGCGTGAGCTGAGTCTGTATACGGGAGAAGACAAACAGCTTTATCTGAGTGCCGCACCGGTAAAGGAAACGGAGCACTTGCGGAAAGATTCTAAAAAGCTGGATGATTTTACAGTAAATGGCGAGAAGCGTTTAGAAACACTTTTTGAAAATAACGACGGCGCTTTTGAACTGGAATTGCAACTGGTGTCGGCTGGTAAAGAGGCTGGTTTTGAATTGCTGAACAGTTTGGGTGAGAAGGTGAAGATTTATCTGGATGCTTCGGAGGGACGTGTGGTAATGGACCGTGCGGAAAGCGGTATTGTAGACTTTGGCAAGAAGGTAAAACCGCATGATTTGGATACCGAAGAAGTTATGCTCGTTATAAAGAGGTTACGGTGAATTATAAAAATGATTTTGCTTTGGGTACTTGGGCTCCGATAAACACCGCGAAGGCACATAAAATTCAAGTTTTTGTGGATAATGGAAGTGTGGAGTTGTTTGTTGACGGTGGCCGCGTTGCCATGACTAATCTGGTATTCCCGAATGAACCTTATAACTCTTTGCGTTTTTATAGTAAAGGAGGAGAGATGAAAATTTCAAATTTCACAATATATAAGTTAGGTTTGTAAACTAAGTATAAAGTCATGAATAGCAATAAAAATCTGTATGCCAAATTAATTCCGGTGATGCTGTGTTTCTTCGCCATGGGATTTGTAGACCTGGTGGGGATTGCATCGAATTATGTAAAAGCGGATCTGGATCTGACAGACTCTCAAGCCAATATATTTCCTTCCTTGGTCTTCTTCTGGTTCCTGATTTTCTCCGTACCTACAGGTATTCTGATGAATAAGATAGGGCGTAAGAAGACAGTTCTTCTGAGTCTGATTGTCACTTTTGCCTCTTTGCTGCTCCCTATATTCGGCGACGGCTATACGCTTATGTTGATTTCTTTCTCTTTACTGGGTATCGGTAATGCGTTGATGCAAACCTCTTTGAATCCGTTGCTGAGTAATATTATTGCGGGGGAAAAGTTGGCAAGTACATTGACTTTCGGTCAGTTTGTAAAAGCTATTGCTTCCTTTCTTGCCCCTTACATTGCCATGTGGGGAGCGATGCAGGCTATTCCTACTTTCGGGCTTGGCTGGCGGGTATTATTTCCTGTTTATATGGTGATAGCCGTTTTTGCCATCGTGTTGTTGGGGCTGACCCCTATTGAGGAAGAGAAACCCGATAAAGCGTCCGGCTTCAAAGCGTGCTTTTCCTTGTTGGGAAAACCGTTTATTCTCTTGTCTTTCATTGGGATCATGTGCCATGTCGGTATTGATGTCGGTACGAATACAACGGCTCCTAAAATCTTGATGGAGCGTTTGGATATGACATTGGCTGAGGCCGGTTTTGCAACAAGTCTTTATTTTATTTTCCGTACGGTGGGTTGCTTCCTCGGAGCCTTTATCTTGCAAAAGGCTTCTGCAAAGTCTTTCTTTGCTCTCAGTGTCGTGTTCATGTTGCTGGCAATGGTGGGATTATTTATATTCCATTCGGAAACAATTATTTATATTTGCATTGCCATGATTGGTTTCGGTAACTCCAATGTGTTCTCTATTATATCTCGCAGGCATTGTTTGCCATGCCCGAAAAGAAAAATGAAGTTTCCGGATTGATGATTATGGGGCTGTTCGGCGGTACGGTATTTCCGTTGGCCATGGGAGTTGCCGGTGATGCCATGGGGCAGAGTGGCGCTGTGGCGGTGATGACTGTCGGAGTTATCTATTTGTTGATGTATACCTTGAAAATAAAGAAATGATTTTAATTGTAAACAGTAAATAATATCATGAATCAAATCATCGTAGGAATGGGTGAGGCACTATGGGATGTGCTGCCCGAAGGAAAGAAAATTGGTGGTGCTCCGGCAAACTTCGCTTATCATGTGTCACAATTCGGTTTTGACAGCCGGGTGGTCAGTGCGATTGGCGATGACAAGCTGGGTAATGAGATACTTGAGAATTTTGATGGTAAGAACTTGAAGTATCAGATAGAGAAAGTGCCTTATCCCACAGGAACCGTACAGGTGGAACTGGACTAATGGGGTACCTATGTATGATATAAAAGAAGGGGTGGCTTGGGATAATATACCTTTTACACCTGCTTTGGAAGAGTTGGCAAAGAATACCCGTTCCGTATGTTTCGGCTCGTTGGCACAGCGTAGTGTGGTTTCAAGGGAAACAATCAACCGTTTTCTGGATGTGATGCCCGAAGGAGAAGGACAATGTAAAATTTTCGATGTGAATTTGCGCCAAGGTTTCTATACGAAGGAGATTCTTTGCAACTCGATGAAAAAATGTAATATTTTAAAGATTAATGACGAGGAGTTGGTCACAGTGAGCCGTATGTTCGGTTATCCCGGCATAGACTTGCAGGATAAATGCTGGATTCTGTTGGCGAAATATAATCTGAAGATGTTGATTTTAACGTGTGGTGTCAATGGCAGTTATGTCTTTACTCCGGGTGAGATTTCATTTGTAGAGACTCCGAAGGTGGAGGTGCCGATACGGTAGGTGCGGGCGATTCGTTCACGGCGACTTTTGTAGCTGCTATTTTGAAGGGAAAGCCGGTTGCCGAGGCGCATAAACTGGCTGTTGAGGTTTCTGCATACGTATGTACGCAAAACGGGGCTATGCCTGAGTTGCCGGCTCGTTTAAAGAATGAGTTGATTTAAATTTTAATGGTTGCGGATACTCATTCAAATTGGATTGGAAATCATATTGTCTGAGGCTGTATCGCGAAGAACCTGTAAATACAAAGTAGATGTAATCAGGTTCTTCGCGATGTTCTTTTTTTACTTTCTCTTGCAGATGTTTGTTTTATTAGCGGTTACCTTTTATCTTTGTTATCTATAAATACCTTGAGGAACATGAAAAAACATCTTTTGTTTTTGATTTTATGCCTTATGGGAATTCTGACATCGTGCAGTCAGAAACATACGCGCTATTACATTGGTGTTTCACAATGTAGTGATGACGAATGGCGGCATAAAATGAATCATGAAATTGTACGTGAAGCCTTGTTTTATGATGGGGTGGAGGTGGAGATCCGTACCGCGAAAGATAATAACCGGAATCAGATAGAAGATATCAACTATTTTATTGACAGGAAAGTTGATTTATTGATTGTCGCTCCGAATGAGGCGGCGGCTGTCACTCCTGTTGTGGAGAAGGCATACGGGCTGGGAATACCTGTTGTGGTAATTGACCGTAAGATTTTGTCGGACCGTTATACGGCTTTTGTGGGTGCTGATAATTGTGAGATTGGCAAAGATGTGGGACAATATATTGTGAACCGTTTGGGTGGAAAAGGGAAGATTTTGGAGATAACGGGACTGGAAGGTTCCACTCCGGCTATGGAGCGTCATAGAGGATTGGCGGATGCCTTGAAGGCAGAGCCTGGAATAGAAATTACCGCCAGCGTGGACGGAGCCTGGCTGCAAAGTGTGGCTGGGGAGAAAATGGATTCCATACTTCAAGACAATAAGGATATAAATCTGGTTTTTGCCCAAAATGACCGCATGGCTGTCGGGGCTTATTTGTCGGCCAGACAGCGACAGTTGGAAAAGGAAATGTTGTTTGTCGGTATTGATGCGTTGCCTGGCAAGGGGTATGGAGTGGAGCAGGTACTGGAAGGAGTGTTGGATGCCACTTTTATTTACCCTACCGGAGGAGATAAGTGATGCAGGTGGCGATGGATATTTTGGAGAAGCGTCCGTATGAACGGGATACTAAGTTATCAACAGCCCTTGTTGATAAAACGAATGCCCGTGTCATGCAGTTGCAGACAGACCACATTGCCGAACAGGACGGAAAGATAGAACGGCTGAATAATCAGGTGGACGAATATTGGTCAAGATACTCTGCCCAGACCATGTTTCTGTATGCATGTCTGATTATCCTGTTACTGTTTGCTGCCTTATTGGCGATCATCGTCCGTGCGTATTGGACAAAGAACCGGATGAACATGGAGTTATCCCGTCAAAAGAAACAATTGGAGGAACAACGCGACCAACTGATCAGCCTCTCCAAGCAGTTGGAAGAGGCGACTCATGCCAAACTGGTCTTCTTTACGAATGTTTCTCATGATTTCCGTACTCCGCTTACTTTGGTTGCCGATCCGGTGGAACAGCTTTTAGAGGATAAAGACTTGACCTCTAAGCAACGATCCTTATTGAAAGTGGTACATAAGAATGTGAATATTCTGTTGAGGCTGGTCAACCAGATTCTTGATTTCCGTAAGTATGAAAATGGTAAACTGGAGTTGGTGAGAACCAATATGGACCTGCGTGCGCAATTACAGGAATGGAGCCATGCATTTCAAACATTGGCTTTGAGAAAGCATATCCATTTTGTTCTGGACGTGAACGATGACCGGACAGACTGTCTGATGGCGTTGGATGCCGAAAAGATGGAACGTGTCTATTTTAATTTGTTGTCCAATGCGTTTAAGTTTACCCCGGAGAATGGAACTATCACTGTCACACTTTCTACTTTAATAAAGGAGGAAAATAGAAGATATGTCCGTCTGGTAGTTGCTGATACCGGTTCGGGAATCTCTGTCCGGCACATCCGGCATATTTTCGACCGCTTTTATCAGATGGATGTGAACCATGCGGGCTCAGGTATTGGTCTTGCTTTGGCAAAGGCTTTTGTCGAGTTGCACGGCGGGGTGATAACGGTGGACAGTGTGGAAGGAAAAGGAACAGTGTTTACGGTGGATATTCCTATGGAGATAGTGGAGGAGCAGTCTGTAGATCGGATACAGGAACCGCACACTACACAGCCGACGGTGGTGGAGGAATTGGAGGAAACGGAAACAGAAGAACGGCTTCCGGATGAGAATAAGGAATGCATCTTGATAATTGACGATAATGCGGATGTACGTGGCTATGTGAAATCATTATTGAAAGAGGAATATACGGTGATAGAGGCTGCCGACGGACATGCCGGATTAAAGAAAGCTATGAAATATGTGCCTGATGCCATTATCTGTGATGTGATGATGCCGGTGATGGACGGATTGGAATGTTGCAGGAAGCTGAAAATGGAATTACAGACTTCTCATATTCCGGTGATGTTGCTTACTGCCTGTTCTTTGGATGAACAGCGGATACAGGGGTTTGAATGTGGAGCGGATTCTTATATTTCCAAACCTTTTAATTCCAAATTGTTACTGGTGCGTCTTCGGAATTTGATTGATAACCATAAGCGGTTGAAACAGTTTTTCGGAGATAAGATTACTTTGTCTAAAGAGTCTGTAAGCGAGGTGGATAAAGGATTTGTGGAGCGCTTCAGAGAGCTGATAGAAGCAAATTTGATAGATTCTGAGTTAAGTGTGGAAGAATTAGGCAGTAAGATGGGATTAAGCAGGGTGCAGCTTTATCGTAAGATTAAGGCACTTACCAATTATTCTCCCAATGAACTGGTGCGTATTGCCAGATTAAAGAAAGCTGCTTCTTTGTTGGCTTCTTCTGAGAAAACCATATCCGAGATAACGTATGAGGTAGGTTTTACATCTCCTTCTTATTTTACCAAGTGTTACAAGGAATATTTCGGAGAAAGTCCTACGGATTTCTTGAAACGCAGAGGATAATTGTGGGGGCGGACACGCAGCTCCGCCCTACAAGGAATACTTTAAATCAGTGTTGATAAATCTTTTTCGGCTACAAAAGAGAGATTATTAAGAATAATCACTTCCCTTGCTCTGTCCGGATTGTCTGTCCGGAAAATCAAGATGCCTTTATTTCCTAACAGGAAGGAATACAGATAAGTAATGCCTATTTGGGCTTCACTGAAAATGGTGATGGCGTCTGCCGCCCGCCCCGGCTGATTGTCTAGTGTGATGGCGAACACATCGGAGAGTGCCACGGAGATTCCTGCCTCTTCAGCGTCTCGTATGCGCGTTTGGGTTCCGAGCAGATGATACGGTAAATACCATACTCTACTGTATCGGCAATGGTAGAGGCAATCAGCTGTATGCCTGCTTCTTTCAATAAGTTCAATACTTTCTGTAGTGTCCCCGATTTGTTTTCGATGAAGACGGATAATTGTTGTATAGTCATAAACTTATTTTTTAAAAGGTTTTACGTAAGTCTTTCACACGGACTGCTTTACCTTCCGATTTAGGCAGTGCTCCTTTGGGTACCAGTTTCACACGTGGGGTAACCAATATCTCATCTTTCAGTTGGCGGGTAATTTCCCGGGTCAATGCTTGCAGGCGTCCATAGTCATCGGTGAACAGTTGGCTCAATTCCACTTCTACAGTCATTTCGTCATTAGATTCGGCGGTTTCGAGTGTGATCAGATAGTCACTGCCCAATTCTTTGAATTGCAATAAAATCGTTTCAATCTGAATGGGGAAGATATTGACCCCTTTCAGGATAATCATATCGTCGCTGCGCCCTTTCATTCTGTCCAGACGTTTGTGATGGCGGCCGCAGGGGCATTCCCCCGGCAGAATGCGGGTCAGATCACGGGTACGGTATCTCAATAACGGCATCGCCTCGCGGTTGATGGTGGTCAGTACCAGTTCGCCCACTTCACCTTCGGGCACAGGTTCCAATGTGTCGGGGTCAATGATTTCTACGATATAATAGTCTTCCCATATATGCAATCCGTTTTGTTCCTGGCATTCAAAAGCCACACCGGGACCGCACATTTCGGACATGCCGAAAGAGTTGTAGGCTTTTACACCCAGCATATCTTCGATGCGGCGGCGTTGTTCTTCGGAATGAGGTTCCGCTCCTATGATCAATGTTCTCAATTTGGTGTCACGACGCGGATCAATCCCCATTTCCTGCATTACCTCGTACATACGGGCTGCGTAACTGGGAATGGCGTGCAAGGCGGTGGTTCCGAAATCGGAGATGAATTTCAACTGGCGTTTGGTGTTTCCGGCAGCGGCAGGTACAGTCAGCATTCCCAGCCTTTCAGCACCATATTGAAAGCCCAGCCCGCCGGTGAACATTCCATAGCCGGAAGAGTTCTGGAAAATATCTCCCGGACGTAATCCTACCATATAAAGACAACGGGCCACTGCATTAGCCCATTCGTCAAGGTCTTTTTGGGTATGCAGAATGACAGTGGGATTTCCGGTTGTTCCACTGGATGAGTGAAGGCGGACTGTTTTTTCCAAAGGTACGGACGCCAGTCCGAAAGGATAAGTGTCACGTAGATCTTGTTTGGTGGTAAACGGGATTTTCTGTAAATCATCCAATGAACGGATATCTTCCGGACTCAGATGATTTTCGGCAAACCGTTGTTTATAGAAAGGGGAATTCATGCAATGGCGGACAGTCTTTTGCAGTCGTTCCAATTGTAGTTTCTCAATTTCGGGTCGTGTCAGGGTCTCTAACTCTTTGTGTAAATACATAGCATTTCCTGTTTAGTTGGTTATCAGTCCGACAAAAATAGAAAAAAATATAATGCGGTTGGGAATAAGCTGACAAAATATGTATCTTTGGAGGATTTTAATTTGAAAATGTGATGAAAAAGACATTGTTTGTAATAGGTATGCTGTTATGTGGGCTTTCATTGTACGCTCAGGATATGAAAACTCTTTTTATTGCCATGCCCGATTCGGTGGCTCCTTTATTGACAAAGGTAAATCGTGAGGATTGTGTGGATTTTCTGGCAAGCAATATGAAAGCGGAAGTGAAAAATCGTTTTGGCAAAGTATCTGAACTGAAAAGACTGACGGCTGATTATTTGTTTCTGCAAACCACCGGAAGTAGTTCTATGGAAATGAAACTGTTACCCTTGAATGATTCTGTAAAGGTGATTTGTGTAGTGAATACTGTTTGCGGTCCGGCTTGTGATAGTGAAGTTCGTTTTTATAATACGGACTGGCAGCAGCTGGCGAAGGAGGATTTTATTCAGCTTCCCTCCGTCGGGGCTTTTTATCTGCCGGTGGATACGCTGACCGATGAGGCTTATGCCGCGATTAGAGAGAAGGCGGATATGGATTTGGTGAAAGCCACTTATCAGAAGACAAACCTATTATTTCTTTTACTTATACTACTCCGGATTATCTGGCAAAGACGGAACGGGAAAAATTGGTTGTATACATCAGGAAAGAACCTGTAGTGTATGAATGGAAGGGGGGAAAGTATAATGATGTATCTTTGAAATAAAGGTGGATATGTATGATAAAATAAAAGGCTGCAAACTTATCGGGTTGCAGCCTTTTATTTTGGAACTTATGTATAAGTTACAAATTACTTTTTCATACGGTTGCCGTAGCGGCTCATGAACTTGTCTACACGACCAGCTGTATCTACTAACTTGGATTTACCAGTGTAGAACGGGTGTGATGTATTAGAAATTTCCAGTTTTACCAACGGATAAGTTTCACCTTCGAATTCGATGGTTTCTTTTGTGCTACAAGTTGAACGTGACAAAAATACATCACCGTTTGACATGTCTTTGAATACTACGGGACGATAGTTTTCAGGATGAATACCTTTTTTCATTTCTGTATATTATTTTATTGTTATTATTTTTTTACTTGTCTGGTAAACAATATTGGGTGTAATGGTCCATTTTGGACCGCAAAGATACTGCTTTTCTTTGAAATAGAAAAAACTTCGGGCTGTTTTTTCTTCTAAAAGCCTTATTTTCTTCTTTTATAGTATTGTAAGGTAGACATTACAATATAATCAGTTTGTATGTTTTAGTGAAGAAAATAGTTAATAAAATCATTTTTTATGAGATATTTTTGGTGTGAACTTGCCATAGTTAGCGCATTTATGATTACTTTTGCAGTGGAATTTAATTCACTAACAATTATAAATATTAGAACAATGGTTAATTACAAAGATTTAGGTCTGGTAAACACTAGAGATATGTTTGCTAAGGCTATCAAAGGTGGATATGCAATTCCTGCATTCAACTTCAACAATATGGAACAGATGCAGGCTATCATCAAAGCTGCAGTAGAAACAAAATCTCCGGTTATTTTGCAGGTTTCAAAAGGTGCTCGTCAGTATGCTAACGCTACTTTGTTGCGTTACATGGCTCAGGGTGCTGTAGAATATGCAAAAGAATTAGGTTGTGCAAAACCTGAAATCGTTCTTCACCTTGACCACGGAGATACTTTCGAAACTTGCAAGAGCTGTATCGACTCAGGTTTCTCTTCTGTAATGATCGACGGTTCTCACCTGCCTTACGAAGAAAACGTAGCTTTGACTAAGAAGGTGGTTGACTACGCTCATCAGTTTGATGTAACTGTAGAAGGTGAATTGGTGTATTGGCCGGTGTGGAAGATGAAGTTTCTTCTGATCATCATACTTATACTGACCCTGAAGAAGTAATTGATTTTGCTACTCGTACAGGTTGCGACTCATTGGCTATCTCTATCGGTACTTCTCACGGTGCATACAAATTTACTCCGGAACAGTGCCACATTGATCCTGCTACAGGTCGTATGGTTCCTCCTCCTTTGGCATTCGAAGTATTGGATGCTGTAATGGAAAAAACTTCCGGGATTCCCCATCGTTCTTCATGGTTCTTCATCAGTTCCTCAGGAAGAAGTTGAAACAATCAACAAGTATGGTGGTGCATTGAAGGCTGCTATCGGTATCCCTGAAGAAGAATTGCGCAAGGCTGCCAAGTCTGCTGTTTGCAAAATCAACATTGACTCAGACTCTCGTTTGGCTATGACTGCTGCTATCCGTCAGACTTTTGCTGAAAAACCGGCAGAATTCGACCCGCGTAAGTACTTAGGTCCGGCTCGTGACAATATGGAAAAACTGTACAAGCACAAAATTATTAACGTGCTGGGTTCAGACAATAAATTGGCTGAATAATTGATTCATCCTATATAACGGAAAAAAGCTGCTTTCTTTATTGGAGGCAGCTTTTTTTTGTTTTAAGACCGGTTTCGGTATTGAAGAGGGGACTTGCCTGTATGTTTCTTGAAATAGCGGCCAAAAAAAGATTGGTCAGGGAAAGATAATCGGTTGGAGATCTCTTGAATACTTAGAGATGTGGATTGTAGTAATGCTTTAATCTCAAGAATTACATGTCGGTCAATAATGCTTTTGGCTGTGTTGCCGGATACGTTTTGTACGATTGTGGAAAGGTAACGGGGAGTGATGAATAGTTCGGCTGCATAGAAAGATACCTCACGTTGGGTGGTGCAATGTTTATGAATTAATTGGATGAAACGTTTGAATATCTCTTCCTGGCGATTTATTCCTTCGGTCTTTTTTGCAGGAACAGGTGTTGGGTCTTGTCATAGAAGTCCAGAATGAAGTTTTGAATGAAATTTTTGAAGATCTGAATGCGGAAACTATTATCCCTGTCTTCATAAAGATCTTTCATGACCAAGCTGAGTCCGATGAATGGTTTTACACGTTCTTCAGGGATGACAATGCATGGATGCTCTTTTAGAAAGTGAAAGAAGGAGGGATCCAGACGTGAGGTGATCTCCCTGAAAAGGGTGTCGGAAAAAACAATATAGGAAACGGTAAAATCATGGCTGGCGCAGGTGCAATTGAAGATACTGCCGGGGAGAAGCAGAAGTTGGGTGTTCTCCGTCACTTCGTATGCCTGCAAATCAATTTCTATGTGGGCTTTTCCGCTACGGCAATGAAAAATAGATGCGTCTGCTAACTTCATGATCTGATTGGAGCATATATCTATACTTCTTCTATTCCGGTGATAAACGGTTCATTCTCTGGTAAACTCAATATTTCCATATTTATTCTTGTTTTGATGCAAAATTAACTATTATTTTTGTTATAATAGGAAATCTATTCCGAATTTGAACAATGGTAGCTAATAATTGAATGTGTCGGCTTGAAAAATTCCATCTACCTTTGCGTCCGAATTTAAAAGATTGGAATATGATGACATTGAACAAAAAATGGATGCGACTAATGGTATTGGTTGGTTGTGCTGCTTTGACAGCGTCGTGTAAACAGGCGCCTGTTGCACAAATGGAGGCGGAATATGCGGTATTAAAGGTATCACCGTCGGACAAAGTTTTGTCTACTACTTATTCGGCTACGATCCGTGGCCGCCAGGATATTGATATTTATCCGCAAGTTTCCGGTTTCCTTACCCGGCTTTGTGTGGAGGAAGGACAGGCAGTGCGTAAAGGGCAAGTCTTATTTATTATTGACCAAGTGCCTTATAAGGCGGCATTGGAAACAGCTGTGGCTAATGTGGAATCGGCGAAAGCCGGACTGGCAACAGCACAGTTGACATACGATAGCAAGAAAGAATTGTTTGCAAAGAAAGTAGTTTCTGAATTTGATTTGAGGACGGCAGAAAACTCATGGCTTACTGCCAAGGCCCAGTTGGCCCAGGCGAAAGCGCAGGAGGTGAGTGCCCGCAATGACCTTTCGTATACAGAAGTGAAAAGTCCTTCGGAGGGGTGATTGGTACATTGCCTTATCGGTAGGTGCATTGGTTAGTGCCAGTTTGCCACAACCGTTGACTACGGTTTCTGATAATTCGGATATGTATGTCTACTTTTCGATGACTGAAAATCAATTGTTGACTCTGACCCGTCAATATGGTTCCAAAGCAGAAGCGTTGAAAAATATGCCGGAAGTGGAACTGCAATTGAATGACAAGTCTATGTATGGCGAAAAGGGACGCATCGAAACCATCAGTGGGTGGTAGACCGTAATACGGGTACCGCAAGTCTGCGTGCCGTATTCCCGAATAAGAATGGGTTGCTGTATAGCGGAACATCGGGAAATGTGATTCTTCCGGTTACGATGAAAGGAAGTTTGGTTATTCCTCAGGCTACCACTTTTGAAATTCAGGATATTACATACGTATATAAAGTCGTGGACGGCAAGGCACAATCAGCTCCTGTCAGTGTGACCCGTGTAAATGGAGGGCAGGAATATATCGTGAACGATGGATTGAAAGAGGGGGATGTCATTGTAGCGGAAGGCGTAGGTTTGCTGCGTGAAGGTACTCCCATTAAAGTAAAACAGAACTAAGAAAGACTATGAATTTAAGAACCTTTATAGAACGCCCCATCCTGTCGGCTGTTATTTCTATTTCGATAGTGGTAGTGGGTATCATCGGGCTGTTCACTTTGCCCGTCGAACAATATCCTGATATTGCTCCGCCTACCATTCAGGTAAGTACCTCTTATTTTGGTGCCAGTGCGGAAACTCTTCAGAAGAGTGTTATCGCTCCGTTGGAGGAAGCGATTAACGGTGTGGAAAATATGACTTATATGACTTCTACCGCTTCAAATGCCGGAGTTGTGGATATCACTGTGTATTTCAAACAAGGGACAGACCCCGATATGGCAGCGGTCAATGTGCAGAACCGTGTATCGAAGGCAACAGGACAGTTACCGGCAGAAGTAACGCAGGTGGGTGTGACTACCTCAAAGCGGCAGACCAGTATTTTGCAGATGTTCTCACTATATAGTCCGGGTGATTCGTATGATGAGAAATTCTTGTCCAACTATATCAGTATTAACTTGAAACCTGCTATTCTTCGTATCCAGGGTGTGGGTGATATGATGATTATGGGGGGTGACTATAGTATGCGTATCTGGATGAAGCCTGACGTGATGGCCCAGTATAAATTGATTCCATCGGATGTGACCCAAGTGTTGGCTGAACAGAATATTGAATCGGCTACCGGTTCATTCGGAGAAAACTCTGATGAAACTTATCAATATACAATGAAGTATAAAGGGCGTCTGATTACTCCGGAAGAGTTTGGGGAAATTGTGATCCGGTCTTCGGATAATGGCGAAGTGTTGAAGCTGAAAGAAATTGCCGATATAGAGATGGGCGAGGAAAGCTATGCCTATCATGGGGCTATGAATGGTCATCCTGGTATTTCCTGTATGATTTTTCAGACGGCAGGATCGAATGCGACAGAAGTAAACAATAATATTGATACCTTTTTGGAAGAAGCAGGAAGGATCTGCCCAAAGGGGTGGAGATGGTTCAGGTTATGAGCTCCAATGACTTTTTGTATGCATCTATCCATGAGGTGATAAAAACCTTGTTCGAGGCCATTTTTTGGTAATCTTAATTGTATATGTATTTTTGCAGGATATCCGTTCTACTATTATTCCGTTGGTGGGGATCATCGTGTCCTTGATTGGTACATTTGCTTTTATGTCCATAGCAGGATTCAGTATCAACCTGATTACCCTGTTTGCTTTGGTGTTGGTGATCGGTACGGTGGTGGATGATGCCATTGTTGTCGTCGAGGCGGTGCAGGCGCGTTTTGATGTGGGATATCGTTCTTCTTATATGGCTAGTATTGATGCGATGAAGGGGATTAGCAATGCGGTCATCTCTTCTTCGTTGGTATTTATGGCTGTGTTTATTCCGGTTTCGTTTATGAGTGGAACTTCGGGTACTTTTTATACTCAGTTTGGTTTGACTATGGCGGTTGCCGTAGGTATCTCTGCCGTCAATGCACTGACTTTGAGTCCGGCGCTGTGTGCTTTGTTCTTGAAACCGTATATCAATGAGGATGGAACGGAAAAAAACAATTTTGCAGCACGTTTCCGTAAAGCGTTCAATGCTGCTTTCGATGCAATGATTGAACGATATAAGAAAGGGGTATTGTTCTTTATCAAACGCAAATGGATGGTATGGACACTTCTTGCGGCCTCGGTAGTACTATTGGCTTTCTTGATGAATACAACTAAAACCAGTTTGGTACCTGATGAAGACCAGGGGGTTGTATTTGTGAATGTCAGCACGGCGGCAGGTAGTTCATTGAAAACGACTAATGACGTAATGATGCGTATTGAAAAGCGCATGATGGATATTCCTCAGGTGCTGCATGTGCAGCGTGTGGCAGGTTATGGTCTGCTAGCCGGACAGGGTAACTCTTTTGGTATGTTGATTCTGAAACTGAAACCTTGGGATGAGCGTGAAGGAAAGGAAAATGATGTTCAGGCAGTAATCGGACAGGTATATGGCCGTACGGCAGACATCAAGGATGCCAGTATATTTGCTATTTCTCCGGGTATGATTCCGGGGTATGGTATGGGTAATGCGTTGGAACTCCATATGCAGGATAAACAAGGTGGTGATGTGGGCACTTTCTTCAATACCACTCAACAATATCTGGGTGCTCTGAACCAACGTCCCGAGATCGCGATGGCATACTCTACTTTTGATATCCGTTATCCGCAATGGACGGTAGAAGTGGATGCGTCCAAATGTAAGCGTGCCGGTATCACTCCGGATGCTGTGCTAAGCACATTATCCGGCTATTATGGTGGGCAGTATGTTTCAAATTTTAATCGTTTCTCTAAAGTATATAAGGTTATGATTCAGGCAGATCCGAAATATCGTGTGGATGAAAGCTCGTTGAATAATATCTTTGTGCGTATGTCTAATGGAGAGATGGCTCCTCTCAGCCAGTTTGTGACATTGACCCGCAGTTATGGGGCAGAATCGCTGAGCCGTTTCAATATGTTCAATTCTATTGCTGTAAATGCAATGCCTGCCGAAGGGTATAGTACCGGTGATGCCATCCGTGCCGTTCAGGAAACTGCCGTACAGGCACTTCCCAAAGGTTTTGGGTACGACTTTGGTGGTATTACCCGTGAAGAGACCGACCAGGGAGGTACTACCATTATCATCTTTGCTATCTGTTTCTTGATGATTTATCTGATTTTAAGTGCACTTTATGAAAGTTTCCTCATTCCGTTTGCGGTGTTGTTGTCTGTTCCGTTTGGGCTGATGGGTAGCTTCCTGTTTGCGAAGATGATGGGACTGGAGAACAATATTTATTTGCAGACCGGTTTGATTATGTTGATAGGTTTGCTTGCTAAGACTGCCATTTTGCTGACCGAGTACGCTACCGAGCGTCGTAAGGCAGGTATGAGCCTGACTTCCGCTGCACTTTCTGCCGCCAAAGCCCGCTTGCGTCCTATTCTGATGACGGCACTGACTATGATTTTTGGTCTGTTCCCGTTGATGGTTGCCAGTGGAGTAGGTGCTAATGGAAACAGTTCGCTGGGAACAGGTACTGTGGGTGGAATGGTGATCGGTACGCTGGCGTTGCTGTTTATTGTACCTTCTTTGTTTATCGTATTCCAATATTTACAGGAAAAGGTACGTCCTATTCAGTTTCAGCCGGCGGCCGATTGGCAGATTCAAGAGGAATGTGTAGAAGCAAAAGAAGAGAGACAACACCACATCGAAAGCAAAAACGAAGAGAAAAAATGAAAAAAACAGATCATCACTCTGACTGTCGCAGCGCTCACACTGAGTAGCTGCGGCATATATACCCAATATAAACCTGCAACCGAAGTGCCCGATAATTTGTATGGGGAAGAGGTGGCAGTTGCTGATACCGTGGATAATATCGGCAATCTGAGCTGGCAGGAGATTTTTACAGATCCGCGGCTTCAGGAATTGATAGAGCAAGGCTTGCGGAACAATACGGATTTGCAGTCAGCACAATGGCGTGTGAAAGAGGCGGAAGCTGCTATGCTGTCAGCCAAATTGGCTTATCTGCCTTCTTTCGCTCTGTCACCTCAGGGGACAGCAAGTAGTTTTGACAAAGGAAAAGCTGTACAAACTTATACTTTACCGGTGGCGGCAAGTTGGGAAATTGATATTTTCGGCCGCATCCGTAATGCGAAACGCCAGGCGAAAGCATTGCTGGAACAGAGCCGTGACTATAAACAGGCTGTCCGGACACAGCTGATAGCCGGTATAGCTAATACTTACTATACCTTGCTGATGCTGGACAATCAGCTGGCCATTTCTGTCCGGACTGAAAAGTCCTGGAAAGAAACCGTAGATGCAACCCGTGCTCTGATGGAAGCCGGATTGGCAAATGAAGCTGCCGTTTCACAAATGGAAGCTACATATTATACTATATGTACTTCAGTTCTTGATCTGAAAGAACAAATTAACCAGGTAGAAAACAGTTTGTCGTTGTTGTTGGCTGAATCTCCTCATGCTATTGAGAGAACGGGCACATGGGACAGTTCTTATATGATGAAGGAACATTTTCCGGTAGGCATCCCTGTGCAAATGCTTGCCAACCGTCCCGATGTACGCAGTGCGGAGCGTTCGTTGGAAGCAGCTTTCTATGCCACAAATCAGGCTCGTTCCGCCTTTTATCCTTCTATTGTTTTAAGTGGAAGTGCGGGATGGACTAATTCAGCAGGAAGTATGATTGTCAATCCGGGCAAGTTCATTGCAACGGCTGTAGCTTCGTTGACCCAGCCACTGTTTAATAAAGGTGCGAACATAGCACAGCTAAAGATAGCTAAAGCTCAGCAAGAAGAAGCCAAACTGAGTTTTCAACAGGCTTTGTTGAATGCAGGAAGTGAAGTGAACGAGGCTTTGGTGAAATATCAGACGGCCCGTGATAAATCTGTTTATTATGATAAACAAATAAATTCATTAAATAAAGCTTTGGAAAGTACCTCTTTGCTGATGCAACATGGGAATACGACTTATCTGGAAGTTTTGACGGCTCAGCAGACTTTGCTTAATGCGGAGTTAACTCAGGTTGCTAACCGTTTTACTGAAATGCAAGGCGTAATCAATCTCTATCAGGCATTGGGTGGAGGTCGTGACTAATTTAGCATACTGTTATCTTCAACGTGTTGAAGAAAGAGAACGCTGCTCTCCGTGAGGAAAGCAGCGTTCTTTTATGGTTGTCAAGGTTCCACTATAACACAAACCGGATTGGATTCTTCATTGATTTCCTGTAAAAAGCTTAGCTTTCCTTCTTGGACAATTCCCGGATTTTTATCCATCCATTCGTCTATTTTCCCTATCTCCAATAAAGCGGCATACTCTCCTTCTTCTGTACAAGTGATGGGATAGAAAGGCATGAAATGCGTCAGGTCATCTGTCAGCCCCACATTGGCATCATTCATATAAGTAATATGTTTTTCTTTGTCGTAAATACCGTAGAAGGGTTTTCTCTTGTCGTATAATCCCTGTAGAGATATAAAGAAGAGATGTTTGGGAGTTTCCAGAATACCGGTTATAACGATGTAGTTGTCTGTATCCTCTTTTTGTCCCATTTTTTCAGCCGGGAAATGCCATTGCCCGGTATGGAAAGTGGTATGGACAGTAGCTTCGTGTCCTTTAATGTCGTAGATTGTGTCATTGAACGCTTTTCTGAAATGTATGCTGCCGTTGTTCAGCCAAAGTGAAGGCTGGTCTATAGGAAGAACAGTCATTGTTCCATCCTGATAATTTATATATATTAACCCTCCTATGTTGGCGTTGCCGGGTAATTGCTTGAATACGTTGATGCTGGATATCTGGTCCATGCCCATAGGATCACCTGGATTGGCAAATTCCGGCAATGAGTCTTTTACTTCTCCCTGTTCGTTGAAGTAAAGTAACGCACTTGCTTGCGGTTGTCCTATTCCTTCTCCATAATGAGCAAGAATAAGGGAGTCGGAAAAAGTAAAGTAAAGGGATGGGGAAATCTTTTGTGGTAGGTGTACTTGCCCTAGATAGTTACCTTTTGTATCGTATTTTACCAACTTGTCGGGTTGGCGATAAAAGTAGAGATTGTTGGTATGGGGGTGAATAAAGCAGTTGGCATTGCTGTAGCCTTGTGGATCTTCTCCTTTGTGCCCGATGCTGCCAAGATATTTTCCGGTTTGCTTGTTGAATGACAGGCATCGTCCGTTGGTAGAGACAAAGATATGGTCTTTAGATAACTTGATGGAATAGGAGTTGCCAATCAGGATGAGTCTGTTGTTTCCAAAGGGATATAACGGATTTGTTTTCCCAATTGGGAGGTCTTTAATTCTGTGAGGTGTTCCAGACTTACGGCAATGTCAATTGCATTCGGGTCATTCGCTTTGTTTTGGGGAGTACAGGAGCCTAATAATAGGAGTAGGCCGCCCAGCATGATTTGCTTCTTCATAGTAGTATTGTTTTATGGAAGAAAAGAAGTTGTTTGCATGGGCAACTTCTTTTCTTTGTGTTTAAATGATGTTGTGTTTATTATCTTGCAGCAAAAAACAAGGAGTTTCCTGTAGCTATTCTTGCGGTAGCAATACCTTGTGCATCAGGAGTGACAGTCATGGAGGTTCCGTTTTGCAGGCTCAAAACAGCCGTTCCGTCTTCGTTCATTTTCACAAGTTCGAAGCTCTGTCCGTCGGCTACGGCATTCCATGTATTGTTTTCTTTGTTATAGACCAAATCTACAGATTTGTCTTCTCCTTTTTGGTAATGGTATAACCGTTTTCGTTGGTTTTTACCAAGTATTCGCCATTTTCTCCTTGCACTGTTTTTACTTCACCGATAGAAGCTGTAGGGTTGGAACCGCTCCAGAATTCGATGGAATTTAAAACCAATGCGTCTGCCAGATAAGCAATTTCATAAACAGGGACAATATGGAAAGCGAGAAAGATAAGTTCGTTGACAAACTTGTTGCTTACCCCCTGGTTCCAGTCTTTCAAACTATTCCATAATCCGAAAGAACCGATGCATGATGAAAATAAGACGCTGCCACTCAACATGGCGCAAACAAGAAATGTTTTGCTTTTTTCATGATCAATAAAGTTAAGTTTATAAAAAGTAATTTTATGACGATTTCCTACAATAAAACGATTTAATCGTCACGCAAAGATAGAACTTTTTTATGGAAAGAGGCTTCTCTACCTAAAAAACTGTATCTTTGTAATGCGAAGTTACGAAAAGAGTGTAATTTATTGGAAATGAGCGGAGGTTAATTGCTCTTGATAGTAATAGGTTACGATTTAGTTAGTTATCTACTGCATTATTCCTCTGCACATTGCGTAACCTTCAAAGAACTCTTTGTATGCAAAAGTAGCTATTTAATCCGAGATTTTGATATAAATTCCCGGATTTTTTTATTCTCTCATTCATAAGTTTTTCCGTAAAAGCTATTTTATCTATCGGTGCACCATCGACCAAAACAAGTTTTAAACGTGTGCCGACTATCGCATAGCTGGAGAAAAGGATATCCCTCACGCCTAAACGATGTTTAGACAGATGATGCAATGCCCCTTTCTTTTGCGGCTATGCCAAGAGGTGCTTTTATGGGTTTTCTGATGGTTTTTCTTTTTTGCTGTCCATTTGTACCGAAACGGAAAGTATGCCGAGTGTGTTAGCTTGCCCCATGCATGAAGCAAGCGGCCACACACAGCCGGGCAAACCGGGCAGAATGACTGTTGCCGTCCGGCTGAACAAGTTCCGTCGGATCGGAAACATTCATACTTCCTATATGGCACAGAGCAACATCTGGTTTCCATAACAGGCGGCTCACCTCGTCCCAGAACAGTGACTACCCTTTACCTCTTGAAAATACCCTACTATTGTACAGTTCGCCTCCGTAATCGTACCTTTGACGTATCCGATAAGGTGGACAGTGCTAGTTGTACGAAGAGCTAAACGTAGTGCTCCACTACAAAGGATTTGACGAAAGACATTCTTTGATCGCGCGGGTGATAGGCAATATATTTCCAGCCCATGCCATTCCTGCCTGGCATCAGCATGACTAAATCGGTGGACATAATCATCCTTAATCGTTTCGAGCCATTACATAGATTAATTTGTCCTTATGAAATATTAATAGGCTTGCCTTCAAACTTGATTCGGTTTTCTGCACTTAGAGTAGGTACATTGATAAACAATCGTTTAATCGCACGACTGGCAGCTACATAATATACGCGATGCGCATTGTTGCCATTCAGGTCTGGTGTCAGCAAGAACTCTATGTCATTTTCTTCTTTTAGAACGACAAACACGTTATCATACTCCTCTCCTTTCGACTTATGGATAGTCTTATGCTTGTCGTTTGAATCACCATACTTCACCCCAAGGGCAGCATCGGCATATGTATGGTTCATGTAGAAATCCTTAACTGTCTTCTTTTTTATCTGAGGCACCTTGACATGTAAATCATTCACTAGAAAATTGTAGAAATCCATCATGCTTCCGTCTTTGTAATCCTTATAGCCATTCAGCAAGTGTCTTAGAAGTACGATAGTTAGTGACCTTTCGCGATCTATAATGTCTAACTGATGCCAAGCATTTCGCAAATCGTTCATTCTTGTGTATTCCACGGCTTTTATCAACGCTTTATCACCATCTGACGCTCGACGTTGCTGTCAAAATCCATCTCTAATATTTTCTCAGCCTCGCGCATCCCATTCTTATTACGCATCGAATTAGCAAGTACGTTTTGAAAGGCAAGCGATTGAATTTCGTCAGTCCCACTTTTTTCTATGCTCTGTTGGTAACAATTAAGCATGTCGCCTACTAGCAATTCTGGCACCATCCCTTCTGACCCATTCAGCCAGTCTTGCGAGAAATCAGCCCTAATGGTATTCAGCAATTTTATTATTTGCTTCGTACTACGTCTATTCCCTCGTATCTCATACTCCTGTATCCCAGGAACAACGAAATTGTTAAATTGCTGCACTGTAGCACCGAGAAGTCATAGATTGATTGAGCTTTGTCGCCAGCCACACCCACAATCACCCCTTCATTGCCTAGTTGTGCCAAAAAGTCAACCACAAAAGGAATTGTATCTTGAAACTCATCTACAAAAATATATGGGTATCTAGCCTTTATCAATTTGAATATGTTGGAGTATCTCGAAAGCAAAATATAGGAAAAATATAAAATGTCATCAAAAGACATATACCCTCCACTCCATAGCCATCTTTTGAATTCCATATACCAGTCATTACCTACATATCGCTTGCCACTTTTTAGTTCATAGGTCTGTGGGTAATTGGGTTTGTAATGTTTGTACTCATGGTTTTCATAACGCCACATGGCTTTCGTCAAGCCTTTCAGATAGATTTTGGCATCTAACCATGATTTACCAATACGCTTTAATACGATTGCAGCTGTTCCTTCTGATTTAAAATTAGAGTCATCTATAACCACGAGATCGTCCAACTTCAGCCCGAAATCTTTAGATACCAGATGAATATAGGGTTTTACCACATTGGCATACAAAAAACTGTGAATTGTACATACCTCAACTACGTCATTCCCTATATCCAGACGTGATGTAATGGTATCGGTACCCACGTTGGTATAGGTAATACAAGCCACCTTTTTCACCACATCAAGTTTGTTACTGTTTGACACTACATTCTTGATATGACTTATCAACCAATGCGTCTTTCCTGCACCAGGCCCAGCACTCACCTTAAACGGTTCGTCTATAGGTATGGTTTGTTCTGATGTTATGATAATAGCCATGTTAAAGCGTCAACAATATATTGGGGAACGTGGAACTCTTTTCTATCTGCAGCTGGTTCCTCCAGATTAGCCATAAGCGCCACGTTTAGTTCCAACGCATTGCTACCTTTTGAAACAGAGTTCAAATAACGTGATGCAAGTAAGGCTTTTCGTTTTTCTTCATCCGTCCACCTCGATGCACCTATGGATGTCTTGATACGGGTATTAGCCTCACTGTTTCGCATTTTACTCATCATTTTGTTCACATCCTGTTCTGCCATCATAGTTTTTATTTCCTTCAAGTTGGAAACAGAGTTAGTCAGCAACAGTTCACAATCGGGGTTTTCACGCATTATGTCATACTCCAGCGTTTTTCCATATGTCACATCTTGCCTATAGAACCTAATATTGGGATGGGTTGCATATTTAGCTACCACAGCATCCGCATGATGCTTATAGTCGTAGTTATCTGTATCTATATTGTACTCGTATGGGTAGCAGGCTTCGTATTCCTCATCAGGTCCGTTCTTTTTCCGGCAGGGGTCAACGTCAGTTAGACAGACTATTTTTTTGTTGATGGTGTATGGATTGTTCGTATCAAACAACTTTAGGAAGTGGTTGAAATAACGCCCACCCATATTCACCACCAGCACATGCTCATCTGTAAGGCTCTTATTCAAATATCTAGCAAAGACAGGGAGCAACAATTCCTCTGCAACGCCCTCAACGAATATCAATTTGTTGGCAAAGAACATATCCGCCTTGGTTGCATCCAGAAATCTTTGAACGTATTGCTTGGATACCATATCATCCGCATTATCTTCTCGATAAATGACACGTGGATATCCAACATTAATCTGCCCTAATACAGGTGAAGTTAGACAAATCAAGTCATCCAGTTTCACAGCTGAAGCAATCTGGGTAGAATGTGAAGTCATGAATATCTGGCGTACATGTCCATTGGCTTTATTGTCCTGTAGAAACTGTAGGAACTTGTACTGCATAGCTGGATGCAAATGTGCTTCACATTCTTCCACAGCAAGGAATGAGAGAACCTTTGCATTGCGTTTCATATAGGTGATGTTACTGTCCGCCTGCATCTTTGCAAGCAAAAGCGACATATAAATTAGATTGTTATAGCCTAACCCATTATACGTTGCGGGTACTTCTATACCAACAGCATACTTGATAATCATTCTTAATACTGCAAACATCTCATTCTCCGTAACCTCTCCATCAAAATCTGGCACGGCTCCGTTGAATGTTGCGCCTGTATCGAGTGCGTACTTCAGAAACACGTTTTGCCATTCTGCAACCTGTCTTGTAAAATTTTCATCAGTGGACCAGACTGCATGGCAAAAGCCTCTCTTAAGGCTTTCAATTCTCCCTTTATATCATCCTCTGTCTTTGTACTATCATTCTTAACCGAGTAATCAATAAAGAAGTTCAGCACATCCCTAAGGAGCGGATTATAACCGGCGTATAGGTCGTGACTGACATCACGAATGGCATCAAGAAACTGGAAATCAATCTGTCCCAAAGCATCATTGACGTTGACACCTGCAGCCGGATTACCTCCAGAGCGATTGCTCCTGTAGAGTCTGATGTAGTCATGATCTATGATTTTCCATATTTCCTTAGCGGTGGTTGCGCCAGCAACATCTGCTTTATAGTTCTCCTCTTGTGCCTCAGCCAATTTAAACTCGTAATTCAATTCTGCCTCTTCACTTAATGCTGGATCTGTCATCATACCGGAGAACAGCCCCATTTCGGCAGAATCCAGAGCTTCACCCTCGCTTCTATGGAGGACAAGTGTTATTTGGATACGCGGTGACTGCAGTTGAAGTGTTGCTACATCTGTTTCATAAAATAAGTCACTCGTACACAACCTATGACCGTCACTATAGCCAAGCACTAACCCCATAGCACGAAGCAGGTTGCTTTTTCCTGTATTATTATGTCCGATTATGACATTTACTCCTTCGTGAAAGGAACCGAAGCAACCTTGAAGTTTCGGAAGTTTGAAATTTTAATCTCCTTAATATACATATTATATTCTTTGCCAAAACATAGTTTTCTCCACAAAATTACTAATAAACCAGGAGATTAAGATAATATCGACATGATTTTTTCACCTTAATTTAGTCGTTTTTGGGGGATATTCGTCGATACACGGTACTTATGTACTATTGTAATGCCCCTTTCTTTTGTGGCTATGCCAAGAGGTGCTTTTACGGGGTTTCAGATGATTTTTCTTTTTTCGTTGTTCCTTTTGCCGGAAGCGGAAAGTAAATGCAGAGTGTGTCAGCCCGCTCCATGAATGAAACAGGCAGCCACACACAGCCGGACAAACCGGGAAGAATGCTTGTTGCCACCCGGCTGAACAAGTTCCGTCGGATCGGAAACAAGCATACTTCCTTTGTCGGGGTTTGCCCTTTTCACGCTTCCGGTGAAGTATTTTTTTTCAGACGGTTTCCTCTTTTACGGATTTTCCCCTGAAGTCTTTTTCTACCCAATCTGCCTCTGTTTTCGTTTACCTCCATTTTGCGCCTTTCTGTGAGCCGCATCAGTCAGTCATTTTCGTTCTGGGCGCAAAGGTAATTCCGGGATTGGACGGGAAAGCAAGGTCAAGCCTTCTGTTTTCTGCGGAAATCTCCAGCCCTTCGGGTAGTATTTCCCCGAAAACCTTGCATTCCCTAATCCCTACCTTTTCAAGCACCCGAAACGACGACCGATGCGACAGAAAGACGCATAAAAAAATGTCGGATAAACGAGAGGCAGATAAGATAGTTTGAAAC
>ENA-OQAS01000077-OQAS01000077.1-human-gut-metagenome-genome-assembly--contig:-NODE-77-length-47720-cov-7.307398_pt1 | contig 47720 bp, 64 predicted proteins | sample MGYA00242733_ERZ504523 | MGnify/ENA primary metagenome ERZ504523 (study PRJEB26092, sample SAMD00036239) | human gut metagenome | host: Homo sapiens | study: EMG produced TPA metagenomics assembly of...
GTTCGCAGACACGGCCCGTGCCCCTTTCGTCGTTGATTTGTTGTTTAGCCGCTAGAAATCATATGACGGGGCGCGGGCCGTGTTCCGCTATGCGGTTGTCAATTTGCGAAAGAAATTATGCGTCACCGACCAGGCTATCCACCGCGCAGAACGGCCGTTCCTCAAACGGGTCAAACGCCGTCTGGGCATAGGTCAAAAAATTAGGCGAATCCGACATGGCCCTCCCATCAACTATGGTGCATTGGGGTCAGGTTACTTTGCACCAAAAAGGCGCCCGGGCCGTGTGGGCTCGGACGCCCTCATTGTAGCTTTTCGCTCTAGCGAGCTTGATTTAGCAGGAGAAGTCGACGCTGTCGATGATGTCCTTGAGGGCCTTGGCGGAGGCGGTAAGCTCATGCTGCTCGTCATCGTTCAGCGGCACGGGGACGCGGCAGACAACGCCGTCGCGGCCAACGACGGTCGGCATGGAGATGGCAAGATCAGACAGGCCGTACTCGCCCACCATGAGCGAGGAAACGGCAGAACGGTCTGCTCGTCACGCATGACGGCAGTGCAGATGCGCTTGACGGCCATAGCGACACCGTAGTAGGTGGCGTGCTTCTTCTCGATGATGGTGTAGGCGGAGTTCTTGACGTCCTCGGCGATGCGCTTCTCGGCAGCTCATGCTCCAGATGACCGTGAAGCTCGCAGAAGGTGTTCAGCGGAACGCCGGCAACCTGGGCGCTGGACCAAGCGACAAACTCGGAATCGCCGTGCTCACCCATGACATAGGCCTGGACATCGCGCGGGTCGACCTCGACATGGGCACCAAGCATCTGCTGCAGACGGCCGGTGTCGAGCACGGTACCGGAACCGATGACGTGGCCCTCGGGCAGGCCGGACATCTTGATGGCGGCGTAGGTCAGAACATCGACCGGGTTGGAGACGATGAGCAGAATGCCGTCGAAGCCGGACTTCTTAATCTCGGGGATAATGGACTTAAAGATGCTGACGTTCTTGTTGACCAGGTCCAGGCGAGTCTCACCGGGCTTCTGGGCAGCGCCAGCGGTGACGACGATCATGGCGGCGTCGGCGACATCGGAATAATCGCCGGCGTAGATCTTCATCGGCTCGGCAAACGTCATGCCGTGCGCGATATCCAGGGCCTCACCCTCGGCGCGGTTCTTGTCAACGTCGATGAGGACCATCTCGGAGAACAGACCGCTCTGCATCAGCGCGAACGCCGAAGACGAACCGACGAAACCGCAGCCGACAATAGCGACCTTCTTCTCGTTAACCATTAGAAACTCCCATCTCTCTCCACAAACAAGCCGCCCGGGAACGACCCGAGCGGCTTGCCGTAATCCCAATACATCCAATCGGGACTTTGATTATGCTCCTATTCGCAGCCAAAAATCGACCGTTTACCGAAATTGTTTGCAGAATTCGTAAAATAACTGCACGAAATCGGTTTCGAGCTATTGACGAGCCAAAATACCTTTCTAATACAGGCCCGCCTCGCGAATGGCCTCGACAGCCAAAGCAATCTGATCGGGCGGCAGGACCAGCGCCATGCGCACGTGCCCCTCGCCCGAAGGGCCAAAGCTCGCGCCCGGCGTCACCACAACGCCGGCCTTCTCCATGAGCTCCTCGCAAAACGCCATGGAATCGGTGCGACCACCGGGAAGCTTGGCCCACACAAACATAGAGCCATGCGCGTTGGGACGCTCCCAACCCAGGCCCTCAAGACCGTCGCACAGGGCATCGCGGCGCTCCTGGTACTTCAGACGCTGCGCCTCGACCTCATCGCGCGGACCGTTCAGGCAGGCGATAGCAGCCTTCTGGATCGGGAAGAACATGCCAAAGTCGATCTGGCCGCGCAGCTTGGCAAAGGCAGAGACCACATCCTCGCGGCCGACCAAAAAGCCGATACGCGCACCGGTGACGTTAAACGACTTGGAGAGCGAGAAGAATTCCACGCCCACCTCGAGCGCACCGGGATACTGCAAGAAGCTGCCGCCCGGCTCGCCGTCGAACACGATGTCGGAGTACGCGTTGTCATGGACGATGAGCAGGTCGTGCTCGCGGGCGAAAGCGATGATCTCCTCGTAGACCTCGGGCGTGCCCACCGAGCCGACCGGGTTTGCGGGCAGCGACACGATCATATACTTGGCACGATCGGCCACTTCGGGATCGATACCTGCCACATAGGCAGGTAATTGTGCTCGGCAACCAACGGATAGTACTCGAGCTTGGCATCGGCGATCTTGGCACCCGCCTCAAAGACCGGGTAGCACGGATCGGGAACCAAAATGGTGTCGCCCGGATCGAGCAGGGCCAGGCCCAAATGGCCCACGCCCTCCTGCGTGCCGTTGCACGACTGCACCATGGACGGCGTAATACCCGAAACGCCAAAGCGGCGCTCATAGTAATCGCACACGGCTTGCTTGAGTTCGGGCAGGTCGCGCAGGGCATACTTCCACATCTCGGGATCTTGGGCTGCTTGCGTGAGCGCCTCGACCACGTGGTCGTACGGCTTAAAGTCGGGCGTGCCCACGCTCATGTTGTAAATGGTCTTGCCTTGAGCCTTCAGCGCGAGAAGCTTGTTGTTGAGCGAGGCGAAGACCTCCGCGCCAAAGCGGTCGAGACGCTGCGATGCCTGCATGGTGCCACCTTTCGATATGAAAAACGCGGCGCTCCGACAAGAGCGCCGCGCGATACGGGCCATCAGATTGCAAAAGTGTAACGCTTGCACCCGCTGTTTTGGTTCAATTTGGCAACCTTAGTCCATCGGATTGAGCGCATCGATCTGTGCGAGCCACAAACGCGAGCTGGCGTCGCTCGGCATGCGCCAATCGCCGCGCGGACTGAGCGTCACCGAACCAACCTTGGGACCATCGGGCAGGCAGCTGCGCTTAAACTGCTGGGCAAAGAAGCGACGATAGAACGTACGCAACCACGTGTGGATGGTCTTGGCGTCGTAGACGCCCTCGAAGCTCTTGAGCGCCATGCGGTAAATCTTGCCTGGCTCAAAGCCAAAACGCAGCAGGTAATAGAGGAAGTAGTCGTGCAGCTCGTACGGACCCACCAAATCCTCGGTCTTCTGCGCAATCTCGCCGTCGCCCGTGGGCGGCAGAAGTTCGGGAGACACCGGCGTATCGAGGATGTCGAGCAAAACCTCGGCAATACGCCCGCCAAAGACATCAGCCGCATAACGCACCAGATGGCGCACAAGCGTCTTGGGCACGCTCGCGTTGACGGCGTACATGCTCATGTGGTCACCGTTATAGGTAGCCCAGCCGAGCGCCAGCTCCGACAAATCGCCCGTGCCGATGACAAAACCGCCGGCCTGGTTGGCCAGATCCATCAGAATCTGCGTGCGCTCGCGGGCCTGGCTGTTCTCGTAGGTCACGTCCTGCACGGCCGGATCGTGCTCAATGTCCTTGAAGTGCTGCTCCACGGCCGCGTGGATCGAAACCTCGCGGAAGCTCACGCCCAGGTCGCGAGCGAGCGACTCGGCGTTGGACTTGGTGCGATGCGTCGTGCCAAAGCCGGGCATGGACACGGCCGTGATACCGGTGCGCGGCAGCCCCAGTGCATCGAAGGCACGCACGGTCACAAGCAGTGCCAGCGTGGAGTCCAGGCCGCCCGAAAGACCGATGACAGCCGCCTTGGTACCCGTATGGGCAAGGCGGGTCTTGAGCCGCAGTCTGCAGGTCGAGAATCGTCTCGCAGCGCTCGGCTAGGTCGCCATGGTCGGCCGGTACAAAGGGCGCGCGCGGGAAAACGCGGTCGATATCGCAGGCATCGCGCAGGACAGGCTCTTCGGCCAACACGCCCTCAAACGAAAACTCAACGGTCGTGGCCTCCGGCGCATCGTCCGTGCGCGCCCACGTCGTCGAGCGACGGCGCTCGGCAACCAGGCGGTCAAGGTCAACGTCGGCGATGGCCATATCGCAGGTAAGCAGTTTGGTCGCGGCGAGCTTGGAGCCGTTTTCGTAGATAAGGTTCTCGCCCGCAAAGACCATATCGGTCGTGGACTCGCCCTCGCTCGCGTCCGCGTAGGCATAGGCGCAGTACAGGCGTGCACTCTGGTTGGAGATGAGGCTGCGGCGGTAATCTGCCTTACCGATAATCTCGTCCGAGGCCGACGGGTTGAGAATCACCGTCGCACCGGCAAGCGCCATCTCGGTCGAAGGGGGCGCCGGCACCCACAGGTCCTCACAGACCTCAACGCCCAGCACCAGGTCCTCGGCGCCCTCATCACAGCAGCGGTAGACAAGCCCCGAGCCAAGCGGCACCGGACCCTGACCGGCAAATTCAACCCACACGGGATCGGCAGGCGCCGGGGCAAACCAGCGGCGCTCGTAGAACTCGCCATAGTTGGGCAGATACTTCTTAGCCGTAAGGCCCAAAAGCTCGCCCGCACAGCACACGGCCGCGCAGTTGTAGATGTTTTCGGCCACCGCAACGGGAAGGCCGACGGTAAAGACAATCGGCAGCTCGCGGGTTTCATCGAGGATATGCACCAGAGCAGCCTCGCAGGCATGCAGCAATGTACGGTTATGGAACAGATCGGCTGCGGTATAGCCAGTCAGATTAAGCTCGGGCAACACCAACGCACGAATGCCGCGCTCGGCAGCATCGCGAACAGCCGCCAGCGCAACCTCGGCATTGCCCTCGACATCGGCCACGCGAATCCGCGGCGACGCCGCCGCGACCCGCAGAAAGCCATCGTTCTTATTAGCCGAAACGCAGCATTGCCTTGTTGATCTGGACACTGGAGGCCCCTTCTACCTGAGATTCAGTCTAACGGACGTTCACATATCTCTAACTAGCCAAAGCAACCTCCCAGTTACTGAGACGCCAACCTGTGCTAAGAGCATGAATTCCAAAAATATCTTTAATTAAAAAAGGAGAAATCGATAATCGACTTCTCCTTTAAGCGAGGCAAGTTAATTCCGAAACTAATGGCAGAATTTATCCATGTAGTCCTCAAAGTCGAACACTTCTACCACGACGCCCTCTTCCTGAGACTCTTTCAGTTGCTCCAAGAAATCTTTGTTAATAACGTCCATGCAGAAACCTCCTCTATCTAATCAATTGTAGTATATCTGCTTTCATGCAATTATCAACCAACTTGTTTAATTGCTCCTCGTTTGTCGATAGTCCCTCTTTTTTCAAAATGTCGCGCACCTCGTTCTTAGTAATCGGCTTTTCAAACAACGAAAGCAAAGCGAACGAAAAATCATTAACCGCACACATTCTATGGGTGGCACAACTCAGCAGTGCTCTTAACCCCTCTTTTGAGCGTCCGACTTCTTTAACAAACGAACTTTTAACCAATTGAAAACCATTATCGTGCATTACATAATCGGCATCGATATTTGTATTCAGCAATCCATAATGCAACAGTTCTTCTATCGCCCTTGTCAGCTCGAGGTCGCCCTGATCAAGAATAAGAGAAATGCTACAATCGGCCTCCAATAAACGGGCCAACTTAAGGTATACCAACTGGGAAACAGCATAGACATGATGGTATTCAGAATTATAGAAGTAGGCAAATGGCTCAACGAGCACGACAGAGGTCTTGGAATCCAGCCAGATTCGATCAGCTGGATTTAGACTAGTTAGCCGTCGCTTTACTTTGGTCAAATGTCCCTTATACCTAACAGCGTGAATAGAATCTAGGATCCAGGTCACCTCTGAAATATGAAGCCGCTGGGGCAAGTCAATTGTGTCGCTACCGTTTATGACCTCTTGCATATAAAAATCAATATGATGCTCATCAGATAAGGATTTTGCTTCATTTAAAGTTAAACCAGTGCCTGAAACATAATCCACTTCGAGGCGCAAATCCTCATATTGGGACTTCGGCATTACAGAGACACCATACTTATCGGGATGATTCCAAACATCCGACCCCATAACGAGACCAAAATTCGTAAATCCTCTCGTGGAATATGGAACACCACATACCTGTTTTGAATAATTCAAAACATTCTCTGTATAAGCTAAGGTGTTCAGAGCCTCTTCTTTAGTTTCGGTCGGAAAGCCAATCATAAAAAATAGATGAACAGGAGTACCGGCATTGAGACAATCATGGATATTGCGATCAATCCAATCAACTCTCGTGTTCTTCTTCATTAGATCAAGAACTCTTTGGTTGTATGACTCGAGGCCAAACTGAATCTGCCTACATCCACTTTGGTATATCTTGTTAAAAACGTCTGTACTTAGGGTTGGAGAGAACCTCGTTTCTCCATGCCAGAAAAACGTTTTTCCCGATACGTTTATTTCATCCGCGAGTTGCTCCATTCTTTTGCCTTCGAATGTTTCATCCACAAAAGAGAAAACTCTCGTGCCGTATTTTTCATTTAACCGACACATTATTTCAAATACTCTCGATATAGGCATCTTTCGGTAACAACCACCGGTAGCACCGGGAATGGTGCAGAAGGCGCAATGATTAAAACACTGCCTAGAGGAATAAACCGGCAATATTAGCTCAGGCATGAAGTATTTAGAAAGGGCGAAGCATCGAAATCGGGAACTGTATCGTTGATAAATGTTTGCTCAATCCGATGGTTTTTATATATCTTTCCACCTTTAGCATGGCAAAGGTTTGGAACACAGTCGAGATTGTCATCACCAGAGTCAAGGGCCTCAAGAAGACGTGCAAGCGGCTCTTCGCCGTCATACATCATTATCGAATCAATGTATTCAAAAAAGGGATGCCATTCTTTCATGCAGTCATCTGCTAAACGAGTAATGTAATTGCCGCCCAATGAGACGTGTTTAACAGATGGACATTCTTCTTTAATCAGTTTCGCTAACGTAACTGCAGAAATCAATTGGAAACAGCCGCTCACCGAAATCCCAATAAACTCGATTTTTTCCCTCTGAATACGCTTAAGGAAGGCAGTCTCATAGAAGGAAATAAACGGATTATGCAAGGTATCCGCAAGCGATTTCATTATTTCTGGTGTCGAATAATAATCATAGGGCAGATCTATGGAGTTGAACGTGTATTTAACTCCATATGAGACGTGATTTATGATATAGAGTGCATTTCTAAAAATGTTTTCAGCATATTGTCTTTCTTTTAGATTAAAGTATCTCTTCGATCTGAAAATATCTTTTGCCTCGTCAACATTAAGTGCTGACTTTTGTATCAACTCGATTGTTAATTGAACATTCGAACTAAACGAATCCTTTGATTCCCGATACCTTTTACAGCACTCTTCGACATGTCTAAAAGATAGGAGGTCATCGTAAAATTCCACGTTTAAGTCAACAATGTCAACTTTATATTGTTCAACCTCTTGAAGATATGACTTCAAAACAGGCAAGGCAAGATACGGCCCCACTGGACTCCATCCTGGGGGAAATACTAAAAGCGTTTTAGGCATATCAACGTCACATCTTTCGCAAATAATTCAATTGAAACGCAGCTACCATCATAATTGAAAATACACCAAGTCCTGTAACGAGAATTGAGAACATCGCGGTGCTCGTGAACAGCGAAACAAGGAGTGTTGAAATAACAACAGCAACCGATTGCAAAGACTCCCTAATTGAAAACAGGCTTATCGATTCAGATTCGTCTCTCGCCAAATCCTGCAGCGATGTTATGAGAAGCACATCTTGAATGGCGTTTCCGGCACCGACGATAAAAAGGAAAATAAACGATATCCCAGACGCATAACGATAGCCAAACGCCAGATACGCACCGAGCGCAAGATACGTCACAAAACAATATGATTTAACGCAATCGGAACCACTAATTAAACGACCATATATTGTATTTCCGAACAACAGTCCGATTGTAAGACTACTCTGAAGGAATCCATATTGTATCGATGACGAGTCAAATTGCAATTGCGCTATAGCTGGCAAAAGAGAATTCAGAGAGCCGAATGCCACGCCACTAGAAATATCGATTAATAGGAAACCAATTGCCAAGTGCTTCGCGCTAAGATCACTAAATGCAGTCCTGTTTTTTTCATTTTTGCTTATCCCCTCTTTATCATTAACCTCGATAACCGACGGAACATCTCGCAGCAACCAGAACGACGCGGCAAAAGAAAGCGCGTCTAATGCAAGAACAGCCTCCGCCCCAAATTGAGCGACAACAAAACCGCCGGCAACTGGCCCCAGAACCATCATCAAATTCTGCAGAAACCCAAACGAATTATTAATTACGTCGCGATTGATACTATTCGTATTGGCTCTTAACAACGAGTAAAAGCAGGGCATTTCAACCGTTCGGCAAAGCGATACCGCGCACGTAATAGCAAACATACTCCATTTACTATCAACAAAAATATAGCAAACGAATAATCCCGCGCGAATTAAGTCTGCCAATCTCATGGCCTGCAGTGTCCCGATACCCATCTTCTGAGGCAGCTGCGCGAGCGAAACTGAAAACAGAGAGGGGGCAAATCTGCAGCAGACCATCAAAGCAGTTGCAGAAACATCGTGAGTTACCTCGTAAATCAGCATTGGCAAAGCAATATTCGCACACCAATTGCCTATTTCGCTTATCCCTCTAGCAATATATAGGACCCGAACCGGATGGCTAGCTCTCAATACCGTGAACATCACGATTAACCTCGTATTTCAGGCCTCGTTCATCCCTTAATAGGAATCCATAATCAACCAAGTACCGCCTCAACACGGCATAATCAGGATAGAGCTGTGACAGCACACGATTAACCTGAAGCTCCGTATAACTTGTATTTAATTCAAAGAAAGAGACGGCCCATAGCAGCATGATTCTTTTATAGCTTTCCTTTTTTGGAATTGAAACCAGCTCGCCATTCTTGAGAAATCGTTTTTTAAAGTCTATTAGCTCATCCATTCACATCCTCCATTTCATACGCATCTAATACTAAAAATGCATACGCTTTAGGTCATCGCATTCGGCTTCTTTATTCGAACTAAACTCGAACTAATCTAAATGATTTGCTCAAACACTCTTCGAAAGCTCGTTTTTCACTCTGAGTAAAATGCCCTTCCCAGTCAGTCCACGAACAGGAAGGCAACTCACAGCGAGCGGAGTCGAAGCCCTCTGCCGTCGGTCGTTCAAAATGCACGACAACCTTTTCGATATCCTCATCTGCAATCAGGTCAGAATGAACGACCTCGGTACCGTCTTCGAATGTCATATACGGGTACATCACGTAAACCACCTCGCAATCGTAAATCCAGTTTAGCATCAAGCTATTGCACCAAAGACAGCAAGCCCCCCTTGATGAGTTGATGGTATCTGTTAAATGTCACGTACGATTCACATCTGGTGGGTACCCTGATGGCTACACGAAACGAAGCAGATTTACACCGGGAGGACCCCGTATGACAACCAAGTACACCGACGCGCCGCGCACGCGCGTCATGACGCCGGCATCGCTCAACAACGGCGTGCACGAGAACCATTCCATCGGACAGACCATGGCCATCGCGCCCAAAAAGGGCCTGTTTGACGACATTTCCATTCCCCAGATCATCGCCGGCGCCGCAGCTGCCGCCACGAGCGTCGCGCTTGCCTCCAAGATTGGTATCGCTGGTTCAGTAATTGGTGCCGCTGTGAGCTCGGTCATCACCGTTGTGTCCTCGCAGGTCTACCGCCACTTTATCTCTGCCAGCGCCGAAGCAATCAAGGGCACGCATGCCGCTGTCGACTACCCTGCCGGCGCCTACGAGCCCGTTGAGCCCGATGTCGAGGAGCACCTAGGTGGCGCCGCGACCACGCAGGAAATGCGCCAGGTTGCGGGACGCGCGACCACAGCGCGCGTCGCCCCTAACAGCCTGCGCGCCAAGGCCGCGGCAGAGCGCAGTCAGACGCAAAAGAAGGTCATCGTCTTCTCGATCGCCATCGCCATTGTCGCGGTCATCGCCTGCGCCGGTGCCATCCTTATCACCACCGCCGGTGAGGGTCTGGGTGAGCGCCCCGAGCCAATCCTTTCGTCGCATACGACCGAGCACGACGCGGATAGCTCCGGTCAATCGCAAGGCCAGCAGGACGACCCGCAGCACCTCCACATCCACCGACTCGTCCTCGAACACCCCCGATCAGTCGCAGGACACCGATTCCTCTGTGAACAACAGCGGTACGCAATCCGGCACAACCGACTCAAGCCAAACGACTGACGCTCTCAACCGAGCACGGGCGACCAGACGAGCGGCAATACATCGGCACGGATCTACCGACAACAGCAGCACTAACAGCTCGGGCGGAACCGCGTCCGGCACGGCATCTGACAGCTCGAGCCAAGGCACGACGTCGGCAACTAAGCGCGTTTGCCTCTCATAGATAACCGACCTGCATAACGGGCGCGAACCGGCAACGGTCGCGTCCGTTTGCCTTGGGCGACGAGATGGCAAGCCCCGTGCGATGGTAAGATGCTTTGGTGTGTAAAGAGGAGATTTGCCATGAGCAAGACAATAGTTAGGCCCACGCTTTCGCTGGGCAACCACATCTATCTGTATCGCCTGCTGCGCGATGCAATCGGGTGCGGCAAGCAAACGTTTATGACGCAGGTCGAGGAGGCACTCGCCACTGGTGACATGGCCGCTTATGACCTGGGCTTTGAGTCCACGCGCGAGTTGCTCGAGGAGCTCGACGACTGCATTAAGCTGACCGTCTTTAAGGGCGGTCGCCTGTATGCCACCGTCATCGCCAACGATGCCTGGGATACCGCCCTTGCCAAGGGCGAGGATAAGCCCAAGGCAGCCAAGGGAGCCAAGCAGTCCTACAAAAAGAAAAAGCGCGGCGAGAAGGACCTCAAGGCCGTACGCCCTAAGCACGTTAAGCGTCCCGAGCCCGAGCCGTGGCCGAAGTCGCTCCGGAGCCCGAGCCCGAGACAGAAATCGAAGCCGCTATTGAGGTAACAGCAGAAGCCGAAACCGAAATCACTGCCACGACCGATCCCAAAGTCATATCCGAGCAGGAAGCCACTACGGAGCTCAACGAGCTCCCAAGTCGACACCCGAAGAAGCCGCTAGCCAACCTGAGCGCCTGCGCTCCAAAACAGCGATGTCTTTGCGACGAGGCCGAGGACGATCAGCCCGAAGAGCCCGCAGAACAGGACGCTACCGAGGCGGCATCGGAGCCCGAGGCACCGCAGCCTGCCATCTCACTCACGGTCGTCTATGACCCCGAGAACGCCACGCCGGCATCACCACCATGGCGTCCACGCCCATCGAGGCAAAGTCGAGCGTCGAGGACGAGAACGCGACGCAGGTTGAGGTTGAAACTGCAGCTGCAGACGCGCCCGCCACCGTGGAGCCCGCAGATTCCACGATCAAGCCGGAAGCGACGCCAGAGCCCGCACCCGTCATCAAATCCGTGCCCACCTCTGCTTGCGAACAAATTCCCGCACCGGCACCGGCTTCGGCACCCGCAGCGGCCCCAGCCCCCGCACCCGCAGCACCGACCATCCCCGAGGACTTCCCCGTCGATTTCGCAACCGAGGTCTTCTGCCCCGGCCCGCTTCTGCACCAGTTGTCGACCTATCTCCCCTACGGCGCCGACACGCTCGGCATTGTCGGCGAGTACTACTGGATCGCCCGCGAGCGCGGTACCATCGAGGCCGCGCGAAACCGCGCAAGCTTCCCCCTGTGCTACACGCAGGCCGGCGAGCGCCGCGAGGTTACCGTGCGCATCCGCCGCAACACCACCGGCGGTCTCGGAGCCGCCTGGGGCATCGACAAGGTCGAAGCCCCGGTCGAGTAAAAAAGGCCTCGGATAGCCAATTGACCATCCGAGGCCTTTTGAATTCAGGCCTTTTAGTTGTCATCGGTGCATATAGACACCAGAGAAGCAAGCTCATCCTCAAGTTGCGGAGCAAAGTATCTAAAAGAAACCTGCGCTCCAGTCGGTATCGACTCAATCATATTCGCAGCATTATCTGAGACTCGGTACGGTGCAGTTTCACCTGTCTTTAAATCCTCTATTGAGCAGACAGCGTCTTCAGCATCAACCGACCTAAGCACGCCTTTTCCTTGTAACATCACATCGGCATGCCCGCCAGCTATTTCTAATGAACCTGAGTCTGTCGCAGTCACTTCTCCGGAACCTCCGCGCGATATCTCTTCCTTTGTTGAACAGCCCACCAATGAAGCCATCAGCACCAAAGACAGGGCTAGACGAATCGCCCTACTTCGAAAAAGTCGTTCCATAAGTCCACGCATAATAGCTCTGATCATACTTCAGGAAGGATAAAGATGAATTCCAGCCGTCCGCTATGCCAATCATCTGCCTTGTCTCTCCAGTTTTCTTACCAGTAAGTGTGGCGTAAGCCTCCGCTGTTACAGAATGGGCTGATCCGTTGTACAAACTCGCATGTAAAACATTCGGTCTATTAGAGTTAATCTCATTTTGAATGCTCGCGATAGCCGGAGAGGAGACAGTGCGGGCGATAAGAGTACTTCCTCTGCTTGCGCAGTAATTTGTAAACCCCGTTGCACAGGTTGATATCGGCGTTCCACCCAAAACAACGCCGGGAACAGTCTGTTCTTCATCGGAAAGAGCATGGGTATTGGTGTAACTCCATATCTGCATATATTGCGAAGGGTCGCTATATAAATTGGCAATGCCATACAGTTCCGCAACGTTCGAAAAAGCTGTCACCATACAAGCATAGTGGGCGGTAAGCCTCTTAATCTCGCTTTCATCATATGACATAAACTAAGAAATGGAACGAAATCCAGATACTGTGTAATCCTGCATTTGAGTTGCGTAAATTACAACATCGTTCCAGCTTGAAGGTTTATTCGATAAAACGACAGGCCGTCCTTCTATGGAAACAGCCGGGATTGTTCTTCCGCAATTTGTTGTTATTGAACCGTCCAAAGATTGCACGCCGAATTCGAATGGATTGATCATTACGACTGGGTTATTGAAAGAATAAGACTCGACACCAAGATCTCCTCCCCGATCCATAGGCTGACTAAGCCGTCTCCAAAACGATATCCCGTAAGTATTTCATCATCTGAAGCATCTAAAACCAAATAGCCCGCGGCTCTATTGGATGTCACAACCGGAACAATGTAACCAAGCGGGGACCCATCAACATCTACAAAAGGAATAGGGTCAGAAGGCGTATACGAATAGCCGAGGAGTCCCTTTATATATTTATCGGCAAGCTCTTGCGCAATTTCAGAAGTAAATTGTATCTGCTCACCATCAATATTGCCCGTCGAAGCAAAAACCTCTTTCGGACGTGCGGCTAAGGCGACAATTGAAGACGCGACAAGTTGCAGAAAACGACGACGCGAAAGCATATGTTCTTCTTTCTAGAGAAGCGACTTATAAGGTACTCCTATTCTATAATCTTTTTTGTAACGTTACAGCACTGGTTATATTTCAATTCGATTTGCTTATGTCCTTGCAACCCAATGCGTCTTTACGTTTTAAACGGAATTAGAAAATCGCTCATAGCAAAAACGGGCTTTAATCCCAAAGAGATAACTTTGATTATGAATCAAACCAGCAGCCAGGGCATAGCTGCAGTGCAATTGCTACAAGAAAGGCCGCCCTTGGTGGCGGCCTTTCTACTTGCTACTAGTCGCGCGTCAGCTTACGGTGAATACGATGCGGCTGGGCCGCGTCCTCGCCCAGGCGCTCGATGCGGTTGGCCTGATAGGCCTCGAAATTACCCTCGAACCAATACCAGTTGCCCGGATTCTCGTCGGTGCCCTCCCACGCCAGAATGTGCGTGGCGACGCGGTCCAGGAACATACGGTCGTGGCTAATGACCACCGAGCAGCCCGGGAACTCGAGCAGCGCCGCCTCGAGCGAGGACAGCGTCTCGACGTCGAGGTCGTTCGTGGGCTCGTCGAGGAGCAGCAGGTTGCCGCCCTGCTTGAGCGTGAGTGCCAGGTTCAGACGGTTGCGCTCGCCACCGGAGAGTACGCCAGCGCGCTTCTGCTGGTCCTGGCCCTTAAAGCCAAAGCTCGCCACATAGGCGCGGCTCGGGACCTCGGTCTCGCCGACCATCATGTGGTCCAGGCCGTCCGAGACGACCTCCCACAGGTTCTTGTCGGGGTCGATGCCGGAGCGGTTCTGATCAACGTAGCTAATCTTGACGGTCTCGCCCACCTCGAGCTCGCCCGAAGTCAGCGGCTCCAGACCCACAATCGTCTTGAACAGCGTGGTCTTACCGACACCGTTGGGGCCGATCACGCCCACGATGCCGTTGCGCGGCAGGGTGAACGAAAGGTCATCGATGAGCACGCGACCGTCGAACTCCTTGTGCAGGTGATGGGCCTCGAGCACCTTGTTGCCCAGACGCGGGCCCACAGGGATGCGGATATCGGTCCAGTCGAGCTTCTGGCTTGCGCGGGCCTCGGCCTCCATCTCCTCGTAGCGAGCCAGACGAGCCTTGTTCTTGGCCTGGCGAGCCTTGGGTGAACTGCGTACCACTCGAGCTCGGCCTCCATGCGCTTGGCGAGCTTGGCGTCACGGTTGCCTGCGCCTCGATACGCGCGGCCTTGGTCTCCAGATACGTGGAGTAGTTGCCTTGTAGGGATAAAGGTGACCGCGGTCGACCTCGCAGATCCACTCGGCAACGTTATCCAGGAAGTAGCGATCGTGTGTGACGGCAAGCACCGCGCCCTGATAGTTATGCAGGAAGTGCTCGAGCCACAGGATCGACTCGGCGTCCAGGTGGTTCGTGGGCTCGTCGAGCAGCAGCAGGTCGGGAGCCTCGAGCAGCAGCTTGCACAGGGCAACACGACGGCGCTCGCCGCCGGAAAGCACGTTGACCGGCATGTCGGAATCGGGCAGCTGCAGGGCGTCCATGCCTGGCCGAGCTTGGAATCGATATCCCAGCCGTCGGCGGCATCGATCTCGTCCTGGAGCTTGCCCATCTCGGCCATGAGGGCGTCCATGTCGCAGTCCGGGTCGCACATCTCCTCGCCGATCTTGTTGAAGCGATCGACCTTGGCGATCATGTCGCCAAACGCCATGCGCACGTTCTCGATGACGGTCTTGTCATCGTCGAGCGGCGGCTCCTGCTGCAGGATGCCCACGGTGTAGCCGGGGGTGAGCCTGGCATCGCCGTTGGAGACCTCCTCGATACCGGCCATGATCTTGAGCAGGGTCGACTTGCCCATACCGTTGGGGCCCACGACGCCGATCTTGGCACCGGGGTAGAAGCTCAGGGTCACGTCGTCAAGGATTACCTTGTCGCCATGGGCCTTGCGAGCCTGATACATCTGGTAGATAAACTCCGCCATATGTCTGTTCTATCCTTCTACCTGCTGTTTCCCTATTCTTGATTCGCTTTAGTGGAAACGAAATGAGGAAACCAGCTCTGAAACTTAACGAAAAAGGGGCATGGTTGCCCTCGCCCCTAATACTACCTGGGAAAAGTCCCCCGGAACATACTATGAACTGCGTACGCTAGTTTTCCGCAACCTTAACGAGCGGCTCGCTGCGATTTGCGCCACAACAGATACGAGTAGACGTAGACGGCTCCAACCGAACCAAACGCCAGAACCGCAATCACCGCGGCGACGACTTCACTCGAAAGCACGCTGCCTGCCACGCCCATCACAATCAGGCCAATACCCAGCACCATAAAGCAGGCGCCGCCAAAACGCTGCGTACGGCGCCAGTTCTCGGGATCGGCAAGCGCCCAAGGTGTCTTGATACCGAGCGTATAGTTCTGCTTCACACGCGGCAAGTAGTTGCCTACGCCGATGAACAGCAAACCGATAGCACCGGAAATCAGCACGTTGACCGAACCGACCGCCGGCACCACGCCCCAGACCGTAAGCTCTCCCAGCCAGCTTACGGCACACATGAACAAGGTAAAGGCGATTACGAAGCCCTGATAGAACTTGCCCGAGGTTCGATATGCCTCACCTTTGGGATCGATGTGCGGCACCACGCGGAACATTGCAAGAAGTGCCAGAGGCAGCACGCCGAGCGCGGAGGCCATCCAGCTAGGGCCCCAACCGTCGACGGCGCCGTTCGCTCCCCAGTGCGTGGGAATCTGCGCAGGCAAGCTCGGCATCACCATGAGGTGCGCTACGACATTGGCGACGCACAGAGCGACCAGCGCAATCCACACGCGCGACGATACCCCCGTGGGTGAATGCCCTTGTTTTCGTTATTCATCCTTATCACCTTCCGTGTTTGTAAAGCCCATAAACCAGCCAATTAAATCCTGCATGACGGTGGTGTTTAAGCTGTATACGATGTTTTGGCCATGGCGCTCGTCGGTCACCAACCCGGCGTTTTTGAGCGTCGCCAAGTGATGGCTCAACGACGGCTTACTGATATCGAAATGCTCGGCAAGCTCCCCCGCCGTGCAATTGCCCTCGCGCAGCAACTCCAAAATGCGCCGTCGCGTTGGATCGGCAAGCGCCTTAAAACCCTCTCCCGGCATAAGACCTCCTCTCATCATCTCTCATGACGCGCACACTATACTCGATATTTAGATGTTTGTCTAACTGTCTAATACAGTAACATCTATAGAACATTCGTTCGTGTTTAGTTACAATGGAAGTTGAAGCAGATGGGCCAGCTCCCTCTACCCGAGAAGGAGATGGACTATGAGTATTGACGATGTCCTGACGTTGTTATTGCTTGTAATCGCGGCTGTGGAGCTCGGCATCCACATTGGAGGTCGAATGAAATAGCCGCCCCCGCGTAATGCGAAGACGGCCACTTCTCACGCCATAAACGTGTTTCGGAGTTGGCCAACCCGCTGCAACGGGTGCCATCTGCTTCAATCTTATGCGAATCCCGATCCCATTTCAACAAACCCCAAGGGCTCAAATGAAATCGCGATAATACCTATAATGGCGATAGCCAAACACGATCCGCTTCCCCATCGGAGGACATCTATGACCGAAACCGCAGCCGCAGCTCCCGTCGAGACACGCGACACCAAGCTCGAGATCATCATGGGCCGCGAGGCGCTCAATAAACTCGCCAACGCCACGGTGCTGGTGCTGGGCTGTGGCGGCGTGGGATCCAACTGCTGCGAAGCGCTCGCGCGCGGCGCATCGGCCATTTTGTGATCCTGGACAAGGACATCATCGCGCCCAGCAACATCAACCGCCAGGCCATCGCCTTTCATAGCACCATCGGCAAGCGCAAGGTTGACGTGATGGAAGCCATGATCCACGACATCAATCCCGCCGCCAGCGTTATCAAGCGCACCGAATACCTGCTGAGCGACAACATCGACGAGTTCTTCGCGAGCGTTTCTGAGCAGACGGGTGGCAAGCTCGACTACGTCGTCGACGCCATCGACACCATCTCGCCAAGCTCACCATTGCCAAATATGCTCAGGACCATGACATCCGTTTGGTTAGCTCCATGGGCGGGGCCAACAAACTCCATCCCGAGTGCCTCCGCTTTGCCGACATCTTCGATACGGTACGTGACCCCATGAGCCGCATTATGCGCAAAGAATGTAAGAAGCGCAGAATCAAGAGCCTACATGTACTGTTTAGCTGCGAGGAATCGGTTAAGACACAGCCCCGCGACCCTTCCAACATCCACGAGCGCACCGAGCTGGGAACTGCCAGTTTTATGCCGCCCATCATGGGTCAAATGATTGCCGGCGAGGTTATCCGCCAGATCAGCGGGCGCGGCACCGAACGCGTACGCTCCGATGGCCAGCGCCTGGACTAGCAGGATGTCCTGCGATGGAACCGCGATTCTTTGACACGCATTGTCATCTTGATTTGATGCTCAGCCCGATGCTGCAGCCAGCGAGTCGGCGGCGTTGGGTCTGGGGCTCTTTGACTGCGGGTCGACCCACGCGACTTCGCGGCAGCAAAAAGCGGGCCAGCCGCCACCCAAACATTATCGCGGGCGCCGGCCTCCATCCTGGTGGCTCGCCGACGGCCGCTGCGGTCCTGCCGAAGTCAATCTGCTTTGCGAAGTTGCTGCCCAAGAGCGCTATATCGGCGAAGTCGGACTCGACTTTTCCGCGCGCTTTGCTGGAAGTGAGCTGCTACAAATACAGGCACTTAACCGGCTCTGCGATACACTCGTGCAGCATCCTCTTACCGGTCGCGTGATATCAATTCACGCCGTTCGTTCAGCGGGAGCCGTACTGGACGTCCTCGAATCGCATGGACTACTCATCCCAAACTCCGACTCCCCCGTTATCATCTTCCACTGGTTTAGCGGCACTTCGGACGAACTCGTCCGCGCGCGTAATGCGAGCTGTAATTTTTCCGTCAACGAACGCATGCTTGCGTCTAAACGTGGACGTGAATATGCCCGACAGATTCCACTCGACCGTCTACTGCTCGAGACCGATGCGCCGGCCGAGCCAAACACAGAAACAAGCGCGCAGTCGCTCATCAGATCGCTCACAAGGACCTCGGAACACATCGCCTCACTCAAAAACTGTGACATAAAGCGCATCGAATCGGCAGTTTTAGCAAATGCGCACTCTGTATTTGACCTTCGCTAACCCCTGTGGGCAAAAAATGCCAAGGACATGCGAATCACACAACGCAGTCCCTATTGGAAGGCAGTACAATTCGGCAGCATTACACCAATTCGTGCATGAGATCACAGTTGCGTGCATACAATTCGTCAAAGATATGACGACGCGACGCATATAACTCGTGGGCAGCCATATCGGGCACGATTGTTTGCGCAACGCCAAGGACTTGGGCGAGTTCATCCCATGATGCATAGGCGCCACCTGCGAGAGCTGCCATGATGGCATCACCGAAGCATGCGCCACCGTAACCTTGGCAACCGAGACCTCGCGCCCGCATACGTCGCGATAGCCTGCATCCAAACTGGATTCTTAGTTCCACCTCCGACAAGCATAATGCGCCCAATTGGCAGTCCATGCTCTCGCTCGATAATGTCGACATGGGATGCAACGGTATACGCGACGCCTTCCAAGGCGGCGCGAACCATATGGGCTCGCGTATGCCTTCCGGTCAGGCCAAAGAAGACGCCACGTGCCTCGGGATCGTTGAGCGGAGTACGCTCCCCCGCAAAGTACGGCAGGCACAGGAGCCCATCGGCACCCGGCGCCACATCGGCGGCATCATGCGCCATGACCGAATATGCATCGGGGCCACCGTGGCCCTCGGCCTCCACGGCGTCGCGATACAGCTCTTGGCGCAGCACGATGTGAGTGCACCCGCCGTATTGGTCCCCGCGCAGATCCCGTAAGTTCCGGGAATGATAAACGTCCCTGGCCACAGGCGGGCATCATCGACCATATGATCAGCTAGGTAGATGAAATACGCCGTGCTCCCCAACTGAACCATCATATCGCCGGGACGAAATACACCCGTCGAAATGGCCTCGGCACCAGAGTCGCCCGTTCCCACTAAGACAGGTGTCCCTGCCGCGAGCCTGTCGCCTCAGCCGCGCGCTGCGTAATCACCCCGGCAATATCGGTAGCCGACATTACCTCCGCCATCTGGTCAGGCCGGCAGAAACGAGCACATTCCCGAGCATCAACCTTCCAAGTGTAGCGGTCATATAGGGGAAGAAAATCCTCCGCCAAGTAACGGTCCACCGTAAAGCGCCCCGTCAACTTTGCGCATAGAAACGATGACGCCGTCAGGAACTTCGCGGCACGTTCGTGCACCTCGGGCATATTCTGCTTAAACACAAGATCTTGGGAGCAATATCTGACGAACAGGGATCGTGCCCGAAAAGCTCGCGTGCGCGATCTGACCCATATTCGGAAAGGAGCTCGTCAATCTGCGGCTTCGAACGTGCATCGACTCCATACAAAATCGCGGGCGCCAGCGCGTTGCACTCGGTATCGACCGGTACGCAGTCGCAACCCAATGCGGAAAGGCCCACGCATCCGATCTGCGCCGCATTAACCCCCGATCGCACCATCAGCTCGCGCGACAAGCGGCAAAAATCGCCCCACCAAACTGCCTCAGCATCATGCTGGTACCATCCATCACACGGGTTGTCCGTCTCATGTCCACAAGAGGTTTGGCAAACGATGTTGCATCGATTATCGATTAAAACGCCTTTAGAGGCGCTTGTCCCAATATCAATACCCAGATAGAGCGCCATAGGTGCTACTCCCCTCGCGCCGTACGAGCGGCAGCCATAAAACGAACCACCCGCTCAACATCAACCGGGGCATCCAGCTTTCCGTCGCGCTTTAAGCACGTGCCGACAAACGCGCCATCGTAGTGAGCAAATACGTCAGCCACGGTATTTTCGCGACAACCGGTGCCACATACCACAGGCACTTCGCCAACACGATCGCGGACCTCATCGGCAAGCTCGCCCGAAGCGCCACGACCGGCAGCCGAACCGCCGATGACCATCGCATCCGGTAGGCAATTAAAGAGAAGTGAATCGGCAATGTCCGCGGTCGTGCGGTCGTTGAGATAAACCTCGCCCTCGCTCGTGATGAAGTGAAAAAGCTTGAGGTCGTCCAAGCGCAGCGCCGCCTTGCGACGCATGGTGTGAGCGAAATCTCGGTTAATCAGCCCGAGATCACCGGCCCAGGCACCGCAAAAATTGCAGCGCGTGAACTGCGCATCGACGGCAGCGCACAGCTCGATTGTGGCATCACCATCGTAAATAGCCTCAGCTCCCCAAGGAGTCGACAAATCATGGGACAGAGCCCCGATTACATAGCCCATCGATGCAAGGGTTGAGGGAGAAACGTGCTGCTCATAGGGCATCGAGAGCTCATTGGTAATCAAAATGCCATCGACACCGCCCTGCTGCAACGCTTCGAGATCGCGCTTGGCGGCTTCCACGACCTGCGATACGATTCCACCCGGATAATACAACGGATCACCTGGCAGAGGACGCAGGTGCAGCATTCCGATAACCGGCTTTTCGGTCTTGAACATCGAAGTTAGAAACGACATAACGTGCTCCTTAATAGGGTTATTGCAGGGACGTTACTCCCCCAGCACCTCGACGTACACTTTTCGCTTCTGCGGACCGTCAAACTCCGCAAGATAGATGTTCTGGGCACCTCCGCACACGATGTGGCCATCTTGGACGGGAAAGAAGCAACTGTTTCCACAAATCATGCTCTTGATATGCCCACAGGAGTTGTTGCCGGTGGCTCCATAGCTCGGCAGGAAGTGTGCATGCGCATAGGGGGCATCGAGTGGGGCGATGCGATCAAGCGTCTCCATAAGATCCGTCTCCACGCAGGGCAGCCCCTCGTTTACCACGATTCCGCAGGTCGTATGCGACAAAATAATCGCCGCCAAGCCATTGGTCACCGAGCTGCGTTCGATGGCAGCGTGCACGTCCTCGGTAATATCGATGAACTGGTCCGGAGCAGTCGATAGATAGCTCAATGTCTCGAGCGTCACCATGTTCACTCATCCCCTTCAAGAAAACGCAGGGCATTACCCCAGTAGAGCCTTTCTCGCGCATCATCGCGCATGGGCACGGTATCGAGCGCCCGCTTGAGTTTGAATGCACGGAAGCGCGGCGTATTGCTGGCGAACATCACTTGGTGCGATAGCGCGCGCTCATACCACAGCGGCCCCATATCGACCGTGAAAAGACGCTGCATCATCTCCTCGGGCGAATCGATGTAAGTGATAGAGGTGTCCGCGTAGCAGTTGGGATACTTGAGCAGCATCGCCACGGTCTCGCGCACCCAGGGCCAGCCAAAATGGGTCAAACTAAAACGCACATTTGGATGCGTTGCGATTGTGTGCTCAAATGCAAGCGGGTTACTGCGCGAGAGCTCTGCGCCCGGCTCCCAAGACATACCGGCATGGAAAACCACCGGCTTGTTATAGCGCTCGCACAGTTCGTAAAGCGGCTCGGCCACAGCATCATCGGGGGCAAAACCCTGCTTTGCAGGATGCAGGCAAAGCCCTTTTGCCCCCAACTCGGTAAAGGCGCGCTCCAATTCGTCTGCGGCACCGCTCACCTGCGGGTCTACGCTCGCAAATCCCCACAGACGATCGGGATGTGCGGCAACCAGCATGGCAATCTGGTCATTGGTGCCAAAGTGCCCTCCGCATGCCGTGGTTACATCGAGCGGCATGAGCACGCTCTTCTGCACATCGCAGACGTCCATCTCGACTTGAAGCTCATCCCAATCCATGGGGCCCATATGCCCCATACCAAATTCTCGTGACCAAAAACCGAATCCATCAGGCTCATCACCCGGCGTACAGATCTCGCCGTAGAGCATAGGATGGACCAACATGTCGATAACCATTTCGTACTCCTTTCCAGGCATTTGACCCTAGTACGGCTCAAACGAACCAATCACTCGGGACGACAGCTCAGCGCCCGCCTTCATACACGCCGGAATATCAAGGCCATCGATCACGCCCTTGGTAAACCCGGCGATATACGAGTCGCCGGCACCCACGGTATTAACGACCTTCTCCGCCGGCACGATCCCGCACTCATAGAAGCGCTCACCGTCATAGGCAATGCTTCCCTTCTCGCCAAGCGTGGCAACCGCAACGCGCGGCCCCAATTCCTGCGCGTGACGTACCCAGTCCCGCAGCTCCGGAGTGTCATCTTCAAACGACATAAATGCGTAGTCAACGTAGGGAAAATGATTCTCGCAGGCATATTCGGGATCCTGGCTGAACACCGAGAAGTCCATAACCACCGTCTTGCCCGCATCATGCCACTCGGGCAGGAGGTCCAAACAATTGCCAAACAGGTCGGTATGAATGATGTCATGCTCTAGGATAAACGCCCGGTCATCTTCATTCGGACGATATGTCTCCATTACGCCATCGATTGCCTCGAGATGCACGCGATCGACGCCGTCTTTCAATGCCATGAGCATCACCGAGGTGTCGCCATCCTCCACCCGCAGATGAGAGATATCAAACCCCTCGGCGGCCAGCGCCTCTCTCATCTTGTCTCCGTACTCGTCCTTGCCGACAACCGACACGGCGGATACCGAAACGCCCATTCGTGCAAGATGGATACCCCAGTCAATGCCATTACCAGTCGGATAGAACACGCCGATGTTTTGATAGACGTCCGCACAGCAAAAACCAGCCGCACACGCTTTAATACCCATGGTCTTCTCCAATGTTCAAAAGGGGACCCACCACATGGCGAGCCCCCTTTTTCGCGTTTCGCTTATTGTTTTGCATCGGCTGTCCAAGGCCTCATAGCCAGACCGCCGTACGCTTTCTTAAGCTATTCGACGATTGGTGCTCCGTGGCCCCAAGAACCTTCCATGCCGCACACGGTCGAGGCAAACCCGGCAGCAAAGTCGAGCGCGCGCTCGATGGCCTCGGCACCACCCTCACCACGCTTGGCGGAATCGAGATAGCACATCAAAAACGAGGTGAGGAACGAGTCGCCCGCCCCCATGGTGTCCTTCATGTCCGTTACCGGTTTAGCCAGCTGGCGGTAATAACGCTCGCCGTCGTAAGCAATGCAGCCCTCGGCGCCCGCCGTAGCCGACACAAAACGCGGACCCAGATCCTTCACCCATGCCAGACGCTCGCGAATCTCGTCCTCACTCGCGCATCCGCCGCACTAAAGAAAGCAAAATCGACATAGGGCGCAATCTGCTCGTAGTACTCGTCGGTGGAGTCGTCCGAAAAGTCAAAAGAGACCGTGACGCCCGCAGCCTTCAACTTGGGCAGCTCGCGCTCGGTGAAGCAATAGTTGCCCGAATGAACCACATCGAACTGCTTCATGTACGAAAGGTCAAAGCGATCGAGAACATAGCGCGCATCGCCACGGATACCGCCCTCGTTGGAGCCGAGGAAGACACGGTCACCGTCAACGACGGTCACGCGAGCCGCTCCGTTCTCGCCAATCATCTGCTCGCACTTGTCAAGCTCGATACCCTCATCCTCGAGGCTTGCAATGACATGCTCGGCAGCGGCGTCATTGCCAAAAATGCCCATGTATGCAGAGCGTGCGGCACCGCATTTCTTGGCATAAACGGCGAAGTTCACCGCGTTGCCGCCAGGATACATGGTGTGGATATGCTCGTAGCGATCGACGACGTTGTCGCCAAATCCGAGCGCGTTAACGTTAAATGCCATGGTATTTACCCTTCTAGTACTCGACGACGCCCATGTAGCGACGGAAATCGGGATCATGGTCAAACACCTTGCCGCGTGCGGCACGCAGCTCGCAGTTCATGGCGTAGAACAGCACCGGGTCCAGATAGCACGGACGCTCGCCGGCACGGCTCCATACCGTACTCCTTGGCATCGAGCACCATCAGCGTATCGGTATGCGTCTTAAGGAACGCCAGGGCGCGCTCGTCCATAGCACGGCACTCGCTGGAGCCCATCTGCAGGAAGTAAAAAACGCCATCCTGAGTAGCCTCGAAGGGGCCATGGAAGTACTCGGCAGAGTGGATGTAGCTGCAGTGCTGCCACTGCATCTCCATAAGAGAGCAGATAGCGAAACCGTAGGTCTGGCTAAAGTTGGGACCGCTGCCCAGAATATAGAAGAACTCATGCTCCTGGCAAAGCTTGGCAAAACGATCGCCCAGCTCGGCATTTACCTTCTCGCGTGCCGGGGGAAGAATCTTATCCATCTCGGCGATACCGGCATACATATCGGCAAGATCGGCGTAGCCCTCCTGCTGATCGAGCAGCTCTGCCGCAAGCGACAGCGAAATGCCAGCGGGGACCTCGGCCTGCGGCACGCCCTCGCCCCACGGGTAGACCACGTGGTCCATTTGCCGGAGTCAATCTTGGATCCAGCGTTGTCGGTCTGGGCGATCACCGTAGCGCCGGCAGCAAGGGCAATCTCACAGCCCTCGACGACCTCGGGGGTGTTGCCACTGTGGCTGCAAGCAATGACCAGGGATTTCTCACCCAAGCGGCGCGGCGCATGATATCAAACTCGCGAGCCGTATAGATATACGAAGTGAAGGTGGTTGCCTCGCGCTGCAGAAGCTCATGAGCCGGGATCAAATCGATCATGGAGCCACCGCAAGCAATCCAGTAGACGCTGTCGAACTTGCCCTTCTCGGCAATTGCCTCTTTGATCAAATCGTGTGCGTTCATATCCAGTTCCTTTCTTGTTTGGTCCGCAATCAATGACGTTGGCTGCGTGGCCGATAGTTGTTTTAGTCAATCAGATATTTCTCGAATGCGGCCATGTTCTTGGCATCTGCCGCCGCCGGGTCATCGTAGTAACGCCCGTCCGTGATTTCCTGGCCCAGCATGCCATCGAAACCATGGGCATTAAGCGTGGCGACGAAGGCGTCCATATCGTGCTTGCCATCGCCCCACACCAGATGGCCATACGGGTCACCGTCGATAAAGTGCATCTCGTGAATTGCCCCATCACCAAAGGCGGCAAACCAGTCCTCGAGCGTCTCGCCCGCAACGCCCATCGCGGTTGTATCAACCATGGGCTGTAAGTACGGGCTCGCGACCTCGTCAATCATGCGCTTCGCATCGGAAACCGTCGTTACAAGGTTGCTCTCCTCGGGACGCAGGCTTTCCATCGTAAGCACCAGACCGTGCTCACCGGCATACTCCGCCAGAATGGACAAGTGCTCGCGGCTGCGCTTCCAGGCTTCCTCGCGGTCCTCGTCCCAGTCGCCCCAGCCCGAGTTGACGGACATACGGTCGCACCCAAGTACCTCGGCAAGCTCAATGCCGTGCTTAAAGTACGCCAGGCTGCGCTGTTCATGCAGCGGTTTGCGTGCGCAGTACTGCCAAGGATAGACAACATTCTCGGGGCACAGAGTACGATACCTAAGCCCACGGCCTGCAGCCTTTTTCGCCAGGACCTCAGCCTCAAAGTAGCCCGTGTGGTCGAGCGTCACATGCGGCTCCGCACACCACAGCTCAATGGACTCAAAGCCCAAACGCTGCTGCACATCAAGGAAGTAATCGAGCGACCACATGATGTAGTGGATATTCATGCCCGCAATCTGTTCGCGGCGCAGCGTCGGTTTGGATTCAGACATCTTATGCCTCCTTATTTCGATCGAACACGATTTGTCCGTCCGACATCGTCATATCAACCGAAAGATCGCGTGCGTCGCGATAATCGAGGTCGAACACATCCCGATCGAGCACGCAGATATCGGCAAGCTTGCGACCTCAAGCGTACCCAGTTCGTCTTCGCGCATCAAATCGTACGCGCCCCCGGCAGTCCAAGCACGCAAGAGCTCGACAAGCGTCAGCGCGTTGGCCTCATTCACGGACAGTCCATCGTCGAAGTATCCACCGCACGCGCTGTAGATTGACTCGCCCAGGCTCGGAATCAGCAGTGGCAAATCCGTACCACAGCACACCGTGCATCCGGAATCTTCCATGCCGCGGCGATTCCAGCTGTGCAAAAGTCGCGTCTCGCCAATTTGTCGACGCATCATCGACAGGCAATCCTCGCGCCGGTCCAGCGTCAGAATCTGCGGATAGACCTCGCAAATTCCACCTAACTTGCCAAACTCGACAAGATCGGTCGGGTCAGAGTTCTCGAGATCGGTAATCGCATGGCGGCGAAGCAACCGTCCATGCTCGTCTCGAGGCAGCGAGGCATAGAGCGCCACGGTGCGACGAACGGCGCCATCGCCCTGGCAATGCAAAGAATATCGGAAGCCGTCAGCATCAATTGCGCGCAGCTCGTTCTCAATCAGATCCCACTCGGGCTCCTCGACAACCGTCTTGCCGGCAGCCCCCGCATCGGCCGTGTCCTCATAGGGGTCAATCATCTCGCAAGCCCCGCCCATACGCCGCGATCGGTCATACGGTTGAAGCCAGAAAAACGAACGAACGGTCCCCGAAAGCGCTCTCGTGCCTCGCGAGCATACGACAGATTTGCACCGGCACCCACCGGCTGCGACATCATAGAGACGCGAACCGTCAGCTCACCAGATTCCTCACGGCGAGCCATTTCGTCGGCAAAACCGTAGTAGTCATCAAACGCCATCTCCTTGATGGCGGTAACGCCGCGCTCGTTAAGCATGCTCATGTAGTCCGAATACCCCGCACGTACCTCGGGCAGCGCGAGGAAATCGCTCATCATGCGCCAGATCTTCTCGGCATAGCACGCCTGGGGCGTGAAGCCGTATCGCGCACTGGCGGCAGCATTGAGAACGCAGGTCTCCGCACCCGGTGTAAAGCAGACGACAGGGATATCGCCAAAACAATCGTCAAACACAGCCGCCGTATTTGCGTTCTCGCATCCGATGCCAACGTTTCGGGTAGGTTGTGGCCAAAAGCCGCCGCGCAATCCGGATGATCTTCTTTCCATGCACGCAAGAGCGACACGGCCTCTTTGGCATCAGCGATGCCGGACAGATCAGGCCCCACGTCCGCAGCGCCCAGCCTGTATAGAAGGTATGTACATCGATCAGGCCAGGCATGACGGTGCGGTCGCCCAGGTCAACTACCTCGTCCGCCTGGGTCAAATACGAAGCTAGCTCACACTTGGTGCCAACAGCCTCAATTCGATTGCCACGGACCGCTACGAAACCTTCAAACGGCAGGTCCCCCGTACCGGTAAAGACGCTCTTAGACGTCAGGACCGTCAAACGATCAGACATCACAACCACCTACGCCGGAAGCATGCCAGAAATTGCCGTTACGATCAGGCCAAAGACGACCATGAAGATGAAGAACTTCCAAATGGTCTTCCACCATTGGCCAAACGAAATCTTAGCCACGCCAAGGCCGGCAACCGTCATGCCCGCCACGGGACTGATGGTGTTGATGGTCTGGTTGGCAAACTGGAGCGCGGTAACGGCCGCCTCGGGATTGAGGCCCATGAGCTCGGTCAGGGGGCCCATAACGGGCATGGTGAGTGCCGCCAGGCCAGAACTCGAGGGAACCAGCAAAGAGAGCAGGCCAAGGACGATATACATAAACGTGGTGTAGACGGCGGCGGGTGCACCGGCGAGCGCAGTAGCGAGCGCCTGGAGGATGGTGTCGATGATCATGCCGCCCTCGGCGATGACCAGAATACCGCGAGCGATACCGATAACGATGGCGGCGTACGCAAAGTCGGCGAGACCTTTAACGAACTCCTCAGCAATCGTCTGCTGGTCAAGACCGCCCAGGATACCGGCAAGCAAGCCCATGCCAAGGAACACGGCGGAAATCTCATTCATGTACCAACCCTGGGTAACAAGACCCCAGACGATAATGCCCATACCGCAAGCAAAATCGATAAGCACGAGCTTCTGACGGGTAGTGAACTCTTCCTCGATGGAGGCATCGGTCACGGAAAACTCGATACGCTTGAGCTTATCGTCTCGTACGTAATGGACGACTCGGGGTTTTTCTTGACGCGCATGGCGTAGCGCATGGCCCATGCGATACCGACGGCAGTGAAGATGACCCAAGAAACGGCGCGCAGCCACAGTTGTGGATTGCCCTCGATGCCAATGATGCCCTGGGCGATCAAAACATTAAACGGATCGATGGTCGAAGCGCAATATCCCAGGTTAGGACCAAGGAAGCAGATGATGAATGCCGTCATCGAGTCATAACCGATACCCATCATGATGGGAATGAAGATGGCATAGAACGGCAGGGCTTCCTCAGACATACCAAACGTGGTGCCGCAAATGGACAGCAACGTCATCGTGATGGGAATGATGAGAATATCCTTGTTCTTGAGCTTTTTAATCACACGGCTCATGCCGGCATTCAAAGCGTTGGTCTTGGTGATGATTGCGAACGACCCGCCAATCAATAAGACGAACGCAACGACGTCGGCAGCCTCCTGGATGCCTTAGTGGGCGCTTGCAGGACCGCGAAGATATCCTGCCCCAAATTGATGGTCTCGCCGGTCTCGGAATCGGTGTAGTTCTTATCGACCTGTTCATAGGTTCCAGCAACGGCGACTTCACGCTCGCCCGCCGCTGTCGAAATCGTCTTGCGCTGATACTGACCAGAGGGAACGATCCAAGTCAAGACCGCAAAGACAACGATCAGCAAGAACATGATCGTATAGACATGCGGTAATTTGAACTTAAAACGTCTGTTTGTCTTCTTCGCCTTCGTATCTGACATAGATACCTCCAAAGAACTCGAGACTGCATCGCATCTCGCTTCAACGTTGCACAAGGCAAACGTTCTATGACGTTCTATAGGTTACCAGCAGCTTTTCTCGTCATCAAGATAATTTCAAACTGATTGCCGCAACGCGGTTGAACGGTTGCGTTTGCGCCGTGAACGGTATGGAAACGCCCGGTGAGATGATCCACCGGGCGCTTTCATACGCAATGTCCTAGATGTCAAAAACGTAGCGAGACCCAACGATCCGCTGACGACCGATGATAAACGGCCGCCGCTGCTCATCGAAAAAGAAGGCTTCCATATAAAACAAGGGTTCGCCAACGGGAACCGCCAACAACCGAGCGACCTCGGGCGACGCACACGCGATCTCAAGCGTGCATGGGTCGGTAAACGCGGGCGTGCGGCCCGTCCGGTTGCGCACGAACTCAAAAATGGATTGGTTAGATAGAGGTGCCGTTGATAGATAGGCGTTGTCCTCGTAAACATATATGTTGTTCTCGAGCATGACAGGGACGCCATCGGCAGTACGCACGCGCTCAACGCAGATCAAGTCAGTTCCAACGGCAACACCAAAGAACTGTGCCTCGGTGGAATCCGCCGGCAGTATCTTTCTCGAAATGACACGCGCCCCCGGTTCCATTCCGTTAACGCGGCATGCGTCCGAAAAACTCTGGACGTCATCCTTCTGGCGAATCTTGCGCTTGAGCTTGGGGGCATTGACAAACGTGCCTTTCCCCTGTCGCTTCGTTAGATAGCCCTGTTGGACGAGCTCCTCAATAGCGCGTCGCACGGTAACGCGGCCAACTTTATAGCTCTCAGCCAATTCGAACTCGTTGGGTATCCGCGCACCTGCCTTGTAGGCACCGGAGTTGATTTCGTTTTTGATGATATCGATAACCTGTTGGTACAGCGGTATCGCTGCTTTACCGTCAGTTAGCCCTTCAGTCGGTGGCATATACCCTCTCCAAGCACAATTAAGTCTAAAACGGGCTTAAGGGCATTCAACAAGTCCTTAAGCCCGCATTAGCTTAAAGTATGCTAGGTGTCGCACCAAAATGTCGGCTATTAACTCATCAGACCCGAAAAACGCGCAACTACCGCGCTCCTAAGAAAGCGTGAGCAGCTCCGGCAGCTGGTCGATAATCTTGTCTGCGGCATCCTGGCTAAAGCCAAAGCGCTCCTCGCGCTTGGCAATGACCGTCAGGCCGGCACGCTTGCCGGCAGTGATGCCAGGCACCGAATCCTCAACGCAGCAGCAACGGACCGCAGGCAGCCCCAACAGGTCCAACGCATGCAGGTAGATGTCGGGCTCGGGCTTGCTCTCCTTAAACTGCTCGCCGCTCACCACATACTCAAAGGCATCCGACAGCCCGCATGCATTGAGCACTTCCTCGATGCTATCCATGGGAGACGAGCTGGCAAGCGCCACGCGAACGCCGCGGCGCGGCAGCTCGCGAATCGTATCCACAGCGCCCGGGTTAATCAAAGCCTGGTAGTCACGCGGACGCTTATGCGCCCACTCGTCCCAACGGCCAATGCTTCCTCGCCAGTGAAGTGCCCTTTACCGGCGCGCTCAAACCAATCGACCAGCATATGCAGGAAGACTGATGTGAGGTACCAACCTGCCCGTTCAACTCCTCTTGGGTCAGATTCAACCCAAGCTCCTTGGCAAACGCGGCAGTCTCCCCCAGGTAGTAATACTCGGTATCGACAATGACGCCGTCCATGTCAAAGATAACGGCGTCGAACGGAAATGCGGACACGGCACCCTCCCTAACAAAAGGGCGCCCGCAAGCGGACGCCCGAACCATGCACTATCGGCGATTCTAACCCAGCAGCTTATCCAGCGCCACCGCAATACCGTCTTCGTTGTTGTTGGCGGTCACCATCTGGGCCACGGCCTTGACTTCATCGACAGCGTTACCCATGGCGACGCCGGTACCAGCCCACTCGATCATGGACTTGTCGTTCTGGCCGTCGCCAAACGAGACGACCTCGCTGGCATCGATGCCGAGCTTGGGCAGGGCACCCTCGAGCGCGCGGGCCTTGTCGATACCGGGCGCCGTGTACTCAAAGTACCAGTCAGCCGTAAACATGCCCGAAAGCGTCTGCTTAAAGGGCGCATACATCTCCTCGTGATGCGCCTGCAGGTAGGTCGGATCGCCCGCCGTCAGCAGCTTGTCCACGGGATAAGCATCAGCGACCTCATGCAGGCTCTCCACCTCGCGAATCTTAAGATCGCACGCGTCGCGCTCATACTTGACGATATTCTTCTGCGAGCCGTCAGGCAGCGTGATCATGCAATGGTACGAGTCCTCGACGTGCAAATCGCGACCAAGCGAAATCATAGGGATCACGTCAAAATTACGCAGGTGATCAATCAGGCGATGCAATTCGTCGGCAGGCATAGCCTGATCGAACAGCACCTCGTCGGTCTGGGCATCGACAACATGCGCGCCATTAAAGGCAACTAGCAGACCGTCATGGTTTTGAAGGTCGAGCTCCTGCGCCAAGGCGTGCAGCCCCCATGCGGGACGCCCGAAGCCAAGATGAGCTTAATGCCCGACTCCTGCGCCGCGAGCAGCTTCTCGCGCGTACGCGGGCTGATGACCTTTTGGTCGTTGGTGAGCGTACCGTCGATATCCATTGCGATGGCTTTGATTGCCATATGTGCCTCCCTGTCATTGAGCAACCTTGTCTGAGCCATCATACAGAACACCCACGGCGGCGCTGTTTGCAACGGGAAAAATGTCATATTGTCCCAAACATGAACGGCGTGCCTTCGACGATTGCGATACCCGTCGAGGCGCCTCCCGATACATTCCATTCTATCCAGATAGCAAAGGGCCCGCATCCCAACGGAGCCGGGCCCTTGTCGGCTATGCGTTAGTTTTCGCAGCGAATCCTACTTACGGTGCGCGCGATAGAACTCGATGAGCGCCTGGGTCGAAGCGTCCTGCTCGGCTTGGCGGCGTCGTCGTGGAAGCAGGGGTGATCTGCTTGGCAAGCTGCTTGCCCAGCTCAACGCCCCACTGGTCGTAGGAGTCGATGCCCCAGACCGTACCCTCGACAAACGTGATGTGCTCGTACAGGGCGATGAGCTCGCCGAGCGCGAACGGGGTCAGCGTGTCGCCAAAGATCGAGGTCGTCGGACGGTTGCCCTCAAAGCAGCGAGCCGGGACGATCTGCTCGGGCGTGCCCTCGGCGCGCACCTCATCGGCCGTCTTGCCAAAGGCGAGCGCCTTGGTCTGGGCCAGGAAGTTGCCCAGGAACAGCTCGTGCACGTCCTGGCCGTTGTCGGTTGCAGGGTTGGCGGTGTTGGCGAAGGCGATGAAGTCGGCCGGAACCACCACGGTGCCTGGTGCAGCAGCTGGTAGAAGGCATGCTGGCCGTTGGTGCCGGGCTCGCCCCAGAAGATTTCACCGGTGTCGGAGGTCACGGCGCTGCCGTCCCAGCGGACATGCTTGCCGTTGGACTCCATGGTGAGCTGCTGCAGGTAGGCCGGGAAACGGTGCAGGTACTGGCAGTACGGCAGCACGGCGTGGCTCTTGGAACCGAAGAAGTTGACGTACCAGACGTTGAGCAGGCCCATCAACGCGACGGCGTTGTTCTCGAGCGGGGTGTTGCAGAAGTACTCGTCGATGGCGTGAAAGCCCTCGAGGAACTGCTGGAAGCGCTCGGGGCCGAGCACGACGATCAGCGACAGACCCACGGCGGAATCGACGGAGTAACGGCCGCCAACCCAGTTCCAGAAACCGAAGGCGTGGCCGGATCGATACCGAAGGCCTCGACCTTGTCGAGTGCAGTGGAGACGGCAACGAAGTGCTTGGCCACGGCCTCGGCGTTCTGCTCATCGGAGCCGTCGATGGCGCTGGGCCTTGAGCTGCTCGAGCATCCAGGTCTTGACCTCGCGGGCGTTGGTGAGGGTCTCGAGCGTGGTGAAGGTCTTGGAGACGATAATCACGAGCGTGGTCTCGGGATCCAAACCCTTGAGCTTCTCGGCCTGGTCGTTGGGGTCGATGTTGGAGATGTAGCGGCAGTCGATACCGGCGTCGGCATAGGGGCGCAGAGCCTCGTAAGCCATGACCGGGCCCAGATCGGAGCCGCCGATGCCGATGGACACCAGGTGCTCGATCTTCTTGCCGGTAACGCCCTTCCACTCACCGGAGCGCACGCGCTCGGCGAAGGCATACATGCGATCGAGGACCTCGTGCACGTCGGCGACGACGTCCTGGCCGTCAACGATGAGCTGGCCCTTCTCGCTTGCCGGACGGCGCAGCGCGGTGTGCAGGACGGCGCGGTCCTCGGTGGTGTTGATGTGCTCGCCGGAGAACATGGCGTCGCGGCGCTCCTCGAGCTTCACCTCGCGGGCAAGATCGCACAGCAGCTTGACGGTCTCATCGGTCACCAGGTTCTTGGACAGATCGAAGTGCAGGTCACCGGCGTCAAAGCTCAGCTTGTTCACGCGCTCGGCATCGGCGGCGAACCAGGCCTTGAGGTCGATACCTTCGGCCTCGAGCTTCTCCTGATGAGCCTCGAGCGCCTTCCAAGCGGCAGTCGACGTAGCATCGATAGGTGCGGCAACAGTTGCCATAGAGTCCTCCTCAGCATACGGGCGCACGCTCCATGCGCCCGGACATTCAGATGCCACTATTCTAGCGCAGGTCAAGACTATAATCAGCGAGCGTTGCCAATCGGCCCCCAAACGGCAACCGACCAAAAAGGGACAGGTTTATTTTGGCAGGTCAAACGCTTTACCTACCAAATAACCTGTCCATTCCTGGCAGGTTTTGACGGTGTCCGCGCAAGCAGGTATTATCGAACAGGTATTCGATAAGAACATGTGTTTGATGGGAGGACGCGTGGGGCACGAGCAGCATACCTATATCTGCATCGACCTCAAGACATTTTATGCCAGCGTCGAGTGCGTCGACCGTGGGCTCGATCCGCTCACCACCAACCTAGTCGTTGCCGACGAATCGCGCGGGCGCACGACCATCTGCCTCGCCATCACGCAGGCCATGAAGGACTTAGGAATTCACAATCGCTGCCGCCTATTTGAGATTCCCGATGGCATCGACTACATCACGGCCGTACCGCGCATGCAGCACTACATGGAGGTGTCGGCGAAAATCTACGGTATCTATCTGGAATACGTCAGCCCCCAGGACGTGCACGTCTACTCCATCGATGAGTGCTTTATCGACGTGACGCCCTATCTGGACCTCTATCACACAGATGCGGAAGGGCTCGCCTGCACGCTGCGCGACGAGGTCTTGGCGCGCACCGGCATCACGGCGACGGTCGGCATCGGCCCCAACCTATTCCAGGCCAAGGTGGCGCTCGACGTCACCGCCAAGCACGTACCCAGTCGCATCGGCAAACTCGACGACGAGACCTTTCGCAAGGAGATCTGGCCCCATCGCCCCATCACCGACATCTGGGGCATCGGCCCCGGTGTGGCAGCCCGACTCGAAAGTATGGCGTCTACGACTGATGGGCGTCGCCGCACTCGACGAAAACCTGCTCTACGACGACCTCGGCGTCAATGCCGAATATCTCATCGACCACGCCTTTGGGCGCGAGCCGACAACCATCGCCGATATCCAAGCCTATCGCCCGCAAGCGACCTCGACCACCACAGGACAGGTGCTCTCGAAGGGCTATGCCTACGAGCAAGCCTACACCGTCTTGCGCGAGATGGTCGACAGTGCCGTGTTGGACTTGTCGATAAGCACGTGGTCTGCGACAGCATCTCGCTCTTTGTGGGCTACGCGAGCGAGCGCGCTGACATACGCCGCCTCGACGCCAGCGGTACAGTGCAATATGTGGACGGATGCGGCCACCTGCGCTCGAGCACATCGAGTATCGAACCCACCGCAACCGCCGGCCCCGAGCTCGCGCCCCGTGCTCCCAAGCCCGTCCAGTGCGATGACGAAAGGCGCCGCCTGGTACGCGAAGCGCAGGCAATCGATGGCATCTTTGTGGGAGAGCATGGCGCAAACCGCGTGGCGGCTATGCCTCACTCTTTGCGCACTCCAACGCCTCGCGCAAGCTGCCCGAGCGCACCAATCGTTTAAGAAGATCATGGGGTATTTCGATGACCTTTGGGCACAAACGGTCGACCCCAAGCGACCGGTCAAGCGTATCAATCTGGGATTGGCAACCTCATGCCCGAGGAATTTGCCACCATCGATCTGTTCAGCGATATCGAGGCCGATGAGCGCGAGCGCGACCTGGCGCGCGCGTCCTGGCCGTGAAAGGCAAGTACGGCAAAAACGCGCTCGTCAAGGGATTAAGCTTTACCGCCGGCGCCACCGCGCGCGAACGCAACGACCAAGTTGGAGGGCACCGTGCCTAAGTCCCAACAACAGCCGATGCGGCCACCGACACCTTTTGAACGCCTAGCAGACCCCGAGGGAAGACGTCGCTCCGCCGACCCAAAGCTCACTGCCAACGGTGCCGTGCGCGCCAACCGCGCCGCACAGTTTATGCCCTTTGCCGCCCTCACGGGATACTACGAACTCGTGCGCAAGCAGGAAATCACCGTCGAGCCAAAACGTGAGCTCACGGAAGAAAAAGCCCTCGTACTTTCTAAAAAGCTCGAGGGTCTCAAACGTGGCGACTTGGTTCGTGTCACCTATTACGATACGTACGGCTATCGCTCCCGCACCGGCATCCTCGACGAGGTACTCCCTGCCTTCAAGCTCCTCAAGCTCAAAGACATCGCCATCGACTTCGACGACATCCAAGACATCGAACTGCGCGGACGAGCCTAGCCAAGGAAGCGCATCCAGGGCGGCGCTTACAGCGTCATGACGTAGTAGCCCGCGTCTTTCACGGCCGTCTCGAGGACACCACGATCAACCGGCTGTTTAGAGCGCACACGTGCCGTGTGATCCGCATACGTCACCGTTGCCCACACGCCATCCAGCGCATTCAGGGCATTAGCCACGTTCTGAGCGCAGCCGTCACAGCTCATGCCGCCGATGAGCAGCTCATCGCTATAGGGATAGTGCGATGCATCGGTATCCACCACAACAACCTTTTTGGTTTTCTTGCCGCTCGTACCATCGCTGCAACAACTCTTCCCGTGTGTCGAAGCGGCAATGCGACGCAGTCCAAAAAACATGCCGACGGCAATGACGGCCAGCACGATGAGATTCGCAGGATTGAGCAAGTCGCTCATGCGTTCCCCTTTCAAGTAGCCCTATCTAGATACCCCCATGGGGTGTCCCCATCTTAACCCAAAATCATGTCGGTTCTGTCAATTAGTTTCCCTATTCAAACTTTTTGTTGACCAAGGCTTACTTTCGTATATAGGTTTTCCTAGGCTAACAAGTGAGTGCTCGAAAGGGGCAACGTGACTCGAACCATTGACATCCCAACATACCAAACGGCTGTCGTGCGCAACTGCTCCCCTACGCTCGCAGGTATCAAGCCGGCTTCGCTCTTTACCTATCCCGGCGTTTACGCAACCAAAACGGAAAACCCGGCGTCGCTAAAATCGAAGAGCGACGCTCTCGTCTGCTCGCCGTCATAGCCCAATGCAACCGCGAGCTCCAGCCGCTCGGGATCCATATGAGCGTTTTGGTCTGGCGCCCCTGCGGAGCGCTCATCTATGTGTACCGCCCTGCGGACCTTATGCGATATCTCTCCGATCCCCGCGCCGCGACGGCGCTTGTCGCCGAAGGCTACGATGTCCACAACCTGCTCGCATCCCTGGTGCATCTCGCCGCGCGCATCACGCTGGCAAGCAGCAATGCCGCAGAAAGCGCCTATGACGGCAGTGTCTGCGCACTCGCGCGAAATAGGCACTGCGATACGGGGTGCATGTGCGAGTTCCCCCACGAAATTGGCTATTTTTTGGGCTATCCCTACGAAGATGTCCATCAGTTTATCGTCCAGCACGGCGAAAACTATAAGGTCTTTGGCGCCTGGAAGGTATACACAAACGTTGAGCAGGCGCTCACGACCTTCGATTCCTATCGCGCATGCACGCAATACCTTACCTACATCTATCAACAGGGCTGCACCCTGGGACAACTTGTCCAGGCAACCCGATAGAGCATACAAAACGCGGCCACACGCCGCACAACCGAAAGGAAAACATATGAGCAAGATCGCCGTCGTCTACTGGAGCGGCACGGGCAACACCGAGGCCATGGCAAACCTCGTCGCCGAAGGCGCACGTCCGTGGCGCCGAGACTGAGGTCATCCCCTGCGCCGACTTCTCTGCCGACAAGGCCGCCGAATATGATGCCTTCGCCTTCGGCTGCCCAGCCATGGGCTCCGAGGAACTCGAGTACGATGAGTTCCAGCCGATGTGGGATGAGGTCAAGGAGACTCTCGGCGACAAGAAGGTCGTCCTCTTTGGCTCCTATTCGTGGGCCGAGGGCGAGTGGATGGACAACTGGAAGGCCGACGCCGACGAGGCCGGCGTCAACGTCGTGGACTCCACCATCTGCTACGACGCGCCCGACGACGAGGGCGAGACCGCTTGCAAGGCCCTCGGAGCCGAGCTCGCGTAACGAACCCAGGGCCTCCAAGAGAGCCTGCATCAAAGCGCATCCCCATCCTACAAAAGAGCGGGGCTGGATTCAAGTCCAGCCCCGCTCTTTTGTAACGGCAGTTACATCAACCGGCTACGAGATATTGCCAAGAACGCTTGGTGCGCTCGCTCTTGGGGTGGTCGAAGACCTCGCTCGGCGTACCCTCTTCCACAATGACGCCGCCGTCCATAAAGACGACGCGGTCGGCGACATCGCGGGCAAAGCCCATCTCGTGCGTCACGACGATCATGGTCATACCGTCGTGCGCCAGGTCGCGCATGACGCCCAGGACGTCGCGCACGAGCTCAGGGTCGAGCGCCGAGGTGGCCTCGTCAAAGAGCATGACGTGCGGGTTCATCGACAGGGCGCGGGCGATGGCAACGCGCTGCTGCTGGCCGCCCGAGAGCTGGCTCGGCATAAAGTCGATACGCTCGGCAAGACCGACCTTGGTCAGCTCCTCGACGGCAATCTTCTCGGCCTCTTCCTTGCTGCGCTTGAGCACCTTCTGCTGCGCGAGCATGACGTTCTTTTTGACTGAGAGGTACGGGAACAAATTGAACTGCTGGAACACCATACCCAGATGCGTGCGCACCTTGTTAAGGTCGACGCCCTTGGCGCACACGTCCACACCCTCGACGATAATCGAGCCGCTCGTGGGATGCTCCAGACGATTGATGCAGCGAAGCATCGTCGACTTGCCCGAGCCCGAGGGGCCCAAGACCACAACGACCTCACCCTTGTGCACATCCAGATCGATATCGCGCAGGACCACGTTGTCGCCAAAGGCCTTCTGGAGGTTCTTGATGCTGACGACGACCTCGTTCGAGTTATTGGTTTCGCTCATGATAGGACCTCCTTACAGACCGGCGATGTGATCGGCGGGCGTCGCGACAACCTGTCCGGCGCTCTTGGCGGGACGCTTCTTCTTGGTCTCGGCCGTGCCCAAAAGCCTCGCCTCAAGACCACTCACCAAGCGAGCGAGCGGCAGGGTGATGACCAGATAGAACAGGGCGGCAACCACGTACGGTGTAATGGAGCCCCGTCGTGGCCACGATGGTACGGGCGTTCATGACGATCTCGACCACACCCACGGCGGCAAGCAGCGACGTATCCTTGTAAAGCAAGATAAACTCGCTGGTCAGCGTAGGCAAAACATTGCGGAACGTCTGCGGAATCATGACATAGAGCAGCGTCTGGAACGCGTTCATGCCCAGCGAACGCGCAGCCTCGTTTTGGCCCTTGGGGATCGATTGAATACCGGCACGGAAGATCTCGCATAGGTACGCAGACGAGTTCATGGCCATGACGATAACGCCCAAGACATAGTCGTCCACCTTGACGCCGGCCAACGGCAGACCGAAGAACGCGATATAGATCTGCAGGAACGCCGGCGTACCGCGGATGATATTCACATAGATGCCGGCAAGGCAACGCAGGATGCGCGACTTGGAGATGCGCATGAGCGACAAGGCAAAGCCAAAGGGAATTGCCAGCGGAAACGCCACAAGCACGATCGAAAGCGACATAAGGAAGCCCTTGAAGACGATCGGCAGGCTCTGGACCAAAATGACCGGGTTTAAGAACAGGCGCAGGAACATATTGGAGTTCCAAGCTCGACCCACGGCTGCTCCTTAAGATCGGCCAAGAAGTTATCGAGGCCGTCACGCCCTTGATCTCCACCGACGGAATCTTGGAGATCTTCTTGGTCGACCCGTCAGCGAGCGTACAGGTGCCGCTAAAGGCCTCATCGCCGCCCTCGACGGGGAAGCTCACGCCGTAAACCTCGACACGGAAAAAGCCGCCGGCAGGCGCCGTCTCGCCAAAATCAATCTTGAGCGTCTGGCCGTCAGCCTTGCACGTGGGCTTCATGGGCGTACGATCCATGAGGTCCTCGCCCGAGAGCATCGTCAATCGCGTGTCATCGGCACCAAACGTCGTGCCGTCGACAAACGTCAGCGAAAGACCGCTCAGCTCCTCGTCGGCATCGGCCTGAACTTCCCAGGTAATTCGCGTCTCGGTGCCGCCGACCACAGCGCTGCCCGAACCGGTGTTGGGTCGGGCGGTGATCTTTGCGGTCTCAAGCGCCTGGGCGGTCGTGGGCGCATATGCCCCCGCGCACACCAGCGCGAGCGCCACGGCCATGACGCAGGCTAGCTTTTGGAGCAAGGCGGGCAGTGGAAAACGCTGCTCCGCGGCCCCTTTGTTCAGTCGAGACAAGGTTGCTCCTATCGTAGAAGTTGCCGGCAAAACGAGACGGAAACGCTCTCCGTCAAGAGAAGCGCAAAGGCCCTCTCCGCAAAACGGAAAGGGCCCGCGCGCAATCAAGTAGTTATTTGATGTTGTACTTAGCCATGAGGGCGTCAACGGTACCGTCGTCGGTCAGGTCCTTGATGGCCTGGTTGATGTCGTCCTTGAGCTTGGTATTGCCCTGGTTGATGGCGATGGCGTACTCCTCGCCGGTGCTGACCTGCTTGATGGTCTGGCAGGTGTTGAACTGCTCGGCGGTCAGCTGGCTGGCAACGGAGCGGTTGGTGACTACGGCGTCACCCTTATCGGACTGCAGGGCGCTGAAGCACTCGGTAGCGTCCTTGTAGGGGACGATCTTGGCCTTGGGGAAGTTCTTCTGGGCAAAGGCTTCGGCGGTCGATCCAGACTGGACGATGATGGTAGCGTCAGCGTTGTTGAGCTTCTCGCTGTAGTTGTCGGCCGTGATGTCGGTGTTATCGACCTTGGTCACGATAGCCTGATCGTCCATGTAGTAGGAATCGGAGAAAGTAACTTCCTTCTCACGCTCGGGAGTGTCGGTGATAGCCGCGATAGCGACGTCGTACTTGGCGCCCGAAGCAACGCCGGGGACGAGCGTGTCGAAGTCGTTGTTGACGTACTCGACATCCAGACCCAACTTGTCACCGATAGCCTTGATGAGTTCAAGGTCAAAGCCCTGGTAGTCGCCGTTGTCATCCTTGTACTCAAACGGCGCGTACTCGGCAGAGGTGCCGACGGTGAGCGTACCGTCCTTGACGAGCGCGTACTCCTTGGAGCCGTCGACCTTCTCGACCTTAGCGTCGTCAGAGCTGCTGGAACCGGCATCGGAACCAGAGGTGGCGTTGGACGAGCCGCAGCCCGTCAGTGCGAGGGCGAGCGCCATGCGCCCGTGGCTGCAAACGCGCCAAGCTTCTTGAGCTTCATAATCAGTCTCCTTCCAGTGACCCCGTTTGATTCAGAGGTCTGCAAAAACTGTTGGCTATTATGCACCCGGAATTACGAATCTGCAATGAGAAAACTGATTGAAACAAACCCATAACGTGAATGGAATACTCCACTTAGCAACAGTCATTACTGCTGCAATGACCTTAACAGTTTGATTTCAGCTGCATAACCTGCAAGTTCGTTCGGCGTCTCCAAAATAAATGGAAGTGCACGCAAGCGGCTATTCGATACAATATTCTGCATAACCTGCATACCGCCACCAAACTCTTCACTACCCAGGTAGCCCTTGCCGATGCACTCGTGGCGATCCTTATGGGCGCCGCAGGGGTTCTTGGAGTCATTGATATGCACGGCGCGCAAGCGCTCGATACCCACCACGCGGTCGAACTCGTCGAGTACGCCGTCCAGGTCATGGATGATGTCGTAGCCAGCATCGCTCACATGGCAGGTGTCCAAACAAACGCCCAGCTTATCGGACAGCTCCGGGCACTTGGCGGCAACGCCCTCGATAATGCGCGTCAGCTCTTCAAAGCTACGGCCCACCTCGGTGCCCTTGCCCGCCATGGTCTCAAGCAATACCGTCGTCTGCTGTCCCTCAAACATCACCTGGCACAGCGTGTCGACAATCATCTGAATGCCGGCGTCGGAGCTGCCCCACATGCGCACCGGGATGGAAATTGTAGTAGTTGCCGGGCAGCGCCTCCATGCGCCGCAGGTCCTCTGCCATGGCCTCCAGGGCAAACTCGCGCGCGCTCTTTGGCCGAGCAGGGGTTATAGGTATACGGGGCATGAGCACGAGTGGGCCAAAATCATTTTGCGCCATAAGCTCGCGCAGGGCGGCCACGTCATCCATGTCAAGGTCTTTCGCCTTGCCGCCGCGCGGGTTGCGCGTAAAGAATGCAAAGGTATTGGCGCCAATTGACAACGCCGTCTCTCCCATCGCCCGATAGCCCTTCGTCGTGGATAGATGACACCCGATCGTCAGCATCCCCAGCTCCCCCTCATCAGTTGCGTGAAATAGTTCCTGTTTGGCCCCTATTCTGCCGCAAACAGGAACTATTCCACCGCAACTTATAAAAGGGGCATCAGAGATGCGGGTCACCAAGCACTACGCTACGGGCGCCAGCGTCATGATCCCCTACGTGTCAGCGCCAAGCCCTAGAGGGCTAGACGGATTGCTTCGATAATACGCGCGCAGCGCTGTGTGGCGGCAAGGGGCATGACGGGACTCTCGAGTTTCCCCGCCCGGATGAGCTGGGTCGCATGCTGGATTTCGCCGTAGAAATCATCGACCTCAAACGGGGCATTTATTTCGAGCATTCGTCCGTCGGAGCACTTCACATGGGCGAGCTCGGGGCGATGAAGGCGCTCGATTTCCAACGAGCCCCGCTCGCAGGCAATCGTTAAGCGGCTTTCATATGCTGCTTTGCCGTCGACCACCATATGAATGGGTATACCGCCGACACTCATATGGATCTCATCGGCCCAATCCACGCGGCCGCCCGATACGTCACGCCAGCGAACTTCACGAGACGAAACATCGCACGCACCCGCAAGCAGATCCTCAAACCACCCGACCGCATAGCAGCCCATGTCATATAGACAGCCACCCTGCAACGGATCGAGCAGATAACTCGAAGGGGACTCACCATAATCGAGTTTTTGCACGCTTTCGATCGAAACGATACGGCCGAGCTCGCCCAACGCAAGCAAGCCCTTCACGCGAGTACGCATCGGGCAAAACCGATTTTTCATCGCTTCCATAAACGGCACGCCGCACTCACGGGAAACGGAGGCGATCGCATGGGCCTCTTCTTCGTTCAAAACGGCCGGCTTTTCGCACAGTACGGCCTTTCCCGCGCGCAGTGTCCGACAGACCCAATGCGCATGCATGCCATGTGGAAGAGCCAAGTAGATTGCGTCGACATCGGGGTCGGCAATCAGCGCATCATAAGCCGCATCGCCGCTATCGTCAGCCGTGGCATAACTGTGCGCGGCATCAATCGAAAACGCCCTGCAAAACTCCTCAACATGCGAAGGAGTGCGGCCGGCGGCAGCCACAAGCCGTGCCCCGTCCACCTCCTTGAGCGACGATGCAAATCGATGCGAAATGTGTCCAGCGCCCAAAACGCCCCAACGAACCTCACGCAAATCATCACATGAATCCCGATGGCCCACGACAGCCCCCTTCAGTTGCGTGAAATAGTTCCTGTCGATGCCTTATTCTGCCGCAAGCAGGAACTATTCCACCGCAAGTTATAAAAGGGTCACGAGGAGCGCGTTTTGCCGAAGGCCTTAAGCACCGCCGTCACGGGGCCAGGCTGAAAACGGCGGCGTACGTCGTCCAAGCGCCCGGGGATATCGATGTGCTGCGGGCAATGCCGCGCGCATTTGCCGCACTTGACGCAATTGCTCACCAGCTTGGGCTCGTTCGTCCGCACCGCGCTCGCCGTAAAGTATTGAGACAGCCCCGTAAACCAGCTGTGCGCATAGCTTGCGTTGTAGGCAGCAAAACACCCAGGGACATTGATGCCTTTAGGACACGGCATGCAATAGCCGCATCCCGTGCAGCACGCGATTCGATTTTTCAAACTCCCTCAGCACGCGTGCGATGGCATCGAGCTGAGCAGCCGTCATCGAATCCGGCAGGGCCCGATCGGCCAACGCCGCGTTCTCATCCACTTGCGCGGTATCGGTCATACCCGAAAGCAGCATCGTCACCTGAGGATGGTTCCACACCCACGAAAGCCCCCAGCGGCCGGAGTGCGCAAATGCGGGTCACGGGCGCCATCGAGCACAGCGCGTGCCCGCGGCGGAAGTTTGCCCGCTAGACGACCGCCCAGCAGTGGCTCCATCACAAACACCACAAGACCGCGCTCCGCAGCCGCCATGAGTCCTGCCGTTCCCGCTTGGTAACGCTCGCCGGCATAGTTGTACTGGATCTGGCAAAAATCCCAGTCATATGCGTCAAGCACCGTCAGGAAATCCGCCACGCTGCCGTGATACGAAAAACCAATCTGGCGAATGCGCCCCGCCGCCTTTTGACGCGCGATCCAGTCCTCGATGCCCAACGCCACCACACGTTCCCACTGGGCGGGCGAGGTAATGTTGTGCATGAGGTAATAGTCGATATGGTCGGTCCGCAGGCGGCACAGTTGCTCGTCGAAGAACCGGTCGAAATCCTCCGCGCATTTGCACGAAGCATGCGGCAGCTTGGTCGCGAGCAAAACCTGGTCGCGTAGGCCTAGGCGCTCAAGCGAAGCGCCCACGCAAGCCTCGTTGCCGGGATAGAGATAGGCCGTGTCCAGGTAGTTAATCCCCTGCTCCACCGCACGGGAGATGATGGCGTCGGCTGTCTTCGCATCCGGGCGTCCCGGCGCACCGGGAAACCTCATGCAGCCCAGCCCCACGCGAGATACGGTTACCGCTTTTGGGGTCAACGCGATATTGCACGGCCCCTCCTCCCCCATCGAAGCCCTGATAAGGCGAAACAAACCTGTCACGTCATCGAAGCACATCGGAATCGCAATCGAGAACGTATCGTAACGCAGCAGAAATCAGGCCGTCACGGCACCGCTTTAACATCAGCAAAAAGCCCGATGAAAGGAGGCGAGCGTGGCCACGCGTGAGGACGCCTACCCCTATCCCGGCGAGCAATACATCCTCTCGGTCGACCGTTACCAGATCGAGATCATGGACCATCTGGACGAGCTTCCCGCCACAGCGCCGTCATCTTCTGCACCTTCCCCAAGGTGCGCGATGGCGTTGGATATCCCGCACGCGTTTTTGCCATCTGCCCCGCGGCATAAGTTCCCATGCGTTTGTTCTTCTAAATTCAGCCTCCGGTGCACGCTACACGCCCCAGCGGCATACAATCCATCAGGCGCCCCGCACGCGGGCGCCTTTTTGTGAGGAGATGATTCACATGCAGATCAACAAGGTCGCCTTTATCGGCAAGGGCGGCGTCGGGCTACTCTACGGCAGCATGATCGCCCAGGCACTCGGCGACGATGCCGTCGAATACGTCATGGACGACGCCCGTTTCGAGCGTCACGCAGGCGACGCCCTTACGGTCAACGGCGAGCCCTGCGCACTCAAGTCCGTGCGCGCCAGCGAGGCAACGCCCGCCGATCTGGTCATTCTCACGGTCAAGACGACTGGACTCGACCAGGCGCTCAAGACTATGGAACACATCGTGGGCCCCAATACGCTCATCGCCTCGCTGTGCAACGGCATTACGAGCGAGCAAAAGATAGCCGAGCACTTTGGCTGGAAGCGCACCGTCCTGGGTATCTGCCAGGGCATGGACGCCGTATTCCTCGACGGCGCGCTCACCTTTACCAATGCGGGCGAGATTCGCTTTGGCGCGGCAGCGTGCACCGAGCCCGCAACCGTCACCGCCATCGACAAGCTCTACACACGATGCGGCATCGCCCATACCGTCGAGAGCGACATTGTGCACCGCATGTGGGCTAAACTCATGCTCAACGACGGCATCAACCAGACCTGCATGGCCTACGCCGGGACCTACGGAAGCGCCACGGAGCCGGGCTCCGAGCAGCGTCGCTGCTTTGTTTCCGCCATGCGCGAAACGCTTGCGGTCGCCAACGCCGAGGGCATTGAGCTGACCGAGGCAGACCTGACGCAGATGGTGCATCTCATCGAGGGAATCGACCCCGCCGGTATGCCCTCGATGGCTCAAGACCGCGTCGCAAGGCGCAAACCGAGTTGATGAGTTCGCGGGCACCATCTGCCGCCTCGCAGCCAAACACGATATCCAAGTGCCGCAAAACGATTGGCTCTACCAGCGCATCCGTGATATCGAGGCAAGCTGGTAACGCCAACGCACCGCATTCAACAGCCTTAACAGCAAAGCCGCCGCAAGGAAACCGTTCCCCCTGCGGCGGCTTTCATCTTCGTCTATGACCGGCAGCCAATCTCACAACAGTTAGCGTTGCGACTCCGGCACCTCGTCCTCGTCATCGCGGCAAAGCAGCACGCCGGCGCTTCCCAGCAGCGCCGCTGCGATCAGCGCGCAACCACGGTTGGAGCAGCCCCGCATGCCCCCTGCATGCCCGCAACGAGCGCGGCCGTAGGACCAAGGCAGCCAAGCACCAATGCGACGGCGGCAACGGCGATATCTCGAGCGTTCACAAGACCACTTCCTCCAAGAGAAAGACCTTAATTCTCAAGAACCAGTGTGCCCCGCGCCCATATGCGCGGCGTACTGCCACGGTAAGCGCTCTGTTAGCTCAAGCATGCACAAAAAACGGACGCCCTTACGTTGCCCAAGGCTCGGTAAAGACGCCCGCCCGTCATGTCCTATTGGCTTATGGCAGATTACCAACCGGTATAGTAGTCGGTGGTTCCGGCTGCGCAGCGGAGTCATAGACCTTGCACTCGCCCTTGGAACCGGTAAACGTGGAGCCTGAGCCTTATCGCCCGCGGCAACGACGTAGTAACCATCGGAATCGCGCCAAAAGCCTCGGAATCCTGAGTCCACTCGCCCGTGCGTGATGGTAGAGCACGTTGCTGCTGTAATAGGTCTCACGACGACCGTTATAGTTATTGACGCCGCTCGAGCGCGTCAGACCCGAGCCGTTCGCGTAATACGCAGCAGACGCGTAAGACGAGCCGGAGCCGGCGTTGTAATACGAAGCCTGAACGGCCTCAGCGGCCTCGGCTTCGGCAGCCGCAGCCTCGAGCGCCTCGCGCTTGGCATCCTCAAGCGCAGTGCGCAGCTCATCGAGCTCGGTCGACTTGGCGTCGACCTCCCCCATCGTCAAAAGACTGCCCGCACCATCGATACAACCTTGCAGCACAGCGCGCTCGTCATCGGTGGCATAGTCGCCATACATATTCATGATGATCTGAGCGCGCATCTCCAGGGAATCGCGCTTGGCCTCCATCGAGGCGTTCCACTCCTGCATGGAACCATAACCATCGCCGCGATAGTCAACGGGCTGTACCAGCGTCGTCTCGGACGGCGTAGATCCAACCGTATCGGACAATGTTGCGGCGTGGGCATCAGTTGCACCGGCGCCCGCCAAAAGTGCCACGGTCAGAGCGGCGGAAAGGGCGGCGGCTTTCGGTTTTCGTGAATCGATCCTCATGTAGCTGGAAACCTCCGTAGTGCGTTTTTGCTGCGTTTGAGCTGCGTGTGATTCGATCGCGCTGCATAGTACCCCGAGCAAATCGCGACCTGCGGTTTTACTCAAAAGGCGCACGTCAATTGCGTAAAACTCACATCCTCTCAACAGGAGTTTTCCACAACTCGAATGCATAAAGCGTGTCAAAAACCTGTTTTTGCGCCCTCTCTATGCAAAAAGGCGCCTGTGCAACTATTGTTCGCACAGGCGCCTTGAGCAGGCATTTTATGCAGTTATACCTATCGAGTCGCAAGGGGTCCTTGCACAAGTCGCCTTACTCGTCCAGCGCGGCGAAGGCCTGCTTCAGGTCCCAAATGATATCCTCGGCGTTCTCGGTACCGATGGAAAGACGGATCGTGGAGGGCGTGATGTTCTGCTCGGCAAGCTCCTCGGCAGACAGCTGGGAGTGCGTGGTGGTAGCCGGGTGCACGACGAGCGACTTGACGTCGGCCACGTTGGCGAGCAGCGAGAACACCTGCAGATGATCAATGAACTTCCAAGCTGCCTCCTGGCCACCCTTAATCTCAAAGGTAAAGATCGAGCACCGCCGTTGGGGAAGTACTTCTGATAGAGCTCGTGATCGGGGTGCTCAGGCAGGCTCGGGTGATTCACCTTGGCAACATGCTGTCGCCAGCCAGGAACTCAACGACCTTCTTGGTGTTCTCGACATGACGGTCAACGCGCAGCGACAGAGTCTCGGTGCCCTGGAGCAGGACCCAGGCGTGAACGGGCTGATGCAGGCGCCCTCGTCACGCAGCAGGATGGCGCGGACATAGGTTGCGAAGGCGGCGGGACCGGCAGCCTCGCAAACGAGACGCCATGGTAGGAGGGGTTGGGCTCGGCGATCCGCGCATACTTGCCGCTCGCCTTCCAATCGAAGTTACCG
>ENA-OQAS01000078-OQAS01000078.1-human-gut-metagenome-genome-assembly--contig:-NODE-78-length-47430-cov-4.175169_pt1 | contig 47430 bp, 77 predicted proteins | sample MGYA00242733_ERZ504523 | MGnify/ENA primary metagenome ERZ504523 (study PRJEB26092, sample SAMD00036239) | human gut metagenome | host: Homo sapiens | study: EMG produced TPA metagenomics assembly of...
ACCGTTTTGTACTTTTTGTGTCGTATATCAAAAAATAATTTTATAATTAAAGTTGATTTAATAAAAAATATCCTATATTTGCGATGTGATATAATCTTAATTTAAAAATGTAGTTCTGGTAGAACTTCAAACAGTAACTTTAAAAACAAATCTATGAAGAAAACCTTATTCATGCTTTTTTGCCTGTTATGCTCCATAGGAGCCATGGCACAAAAGAAAACAATCACGGGTGTGGTCACAGACGCCACAGGTGAAGCGGTTATTGGCGCCAGTATTGTAGAAACAGGCACCACGAATGGTACAGTTACCGACTTAGATGGTAATTTTACACTTTCCGTAGCCAACGATGGCAGTATCAGAGTATCATTTGTCGGTTATCAGACACAAACTTTAAGCGTAAAGGGAAGTCAACTTTTAAAATAGCATTGAAAGAAGACTCAGAAATGCTCCAAGAAGTTGTTGTAACCGGATATGGCGGCAAACAGTTGCGCACAAAAGTAACCAACTCCATTTCCAAGGTAAAAGAAGAAACATTAAAACAAGGACTTTATTCCAATCCGGCACAAGCTTATCAGGAGCCGTGGCAGGTCTGTCCGTCAGCCAGACTTCCGGTAATCCGGGAGCAGCTCCTACCTTGGTACTTCGAGGAGGTACTAATTTTGACGGTTCAGGTTCACCTTTAATCCTGGTAGACGGCCAAGTACGCGGTTCTTTAAGTGACATCAACCCGGCCGATATTGAATCCATGGAAGTATTAAAAGATGCCGGAGCCACCGCCATCTATGCGCCCGAGCCAATGACGGTGTAGTACTAGTCACTACCAAACGAGGCAAAGAGGGAAGTACACGTGTAGAGCTTTCGGCCAAACTAGGCTGGAACTACTTCCACAACTCTTATAACTTTATGAATGCGCGTGATTACATTTACTGGATGCGCACTGGTTACATGAATGCTTACACGGGAGACATGAAACATCCGGACGGATCGGCCGTACAAGGATGGTCTTCACTGACCGGTCTGACCGGTGCCACTCCTTATGGAACAGGCAACAAATATTGGGCAGATGATGACAAGACAATCCCGCTGAATGGAAACGAAAACAGCCAGGCTATATGGAGTACCATGAAATATTCGGACGATCTGGCTTTCCTGCTCAACCAAGGATGGGAAACCATGACTGATCCTATTTATGGAGACCAACTGATTTTCAAGAATACAGATATAGCGGATTTCAATATCAATTCCCCATCTTTCTCACAAGACTACAACCTGAGTGTAAGCGGAGGAAATGAAAAGGGAAACTACTATGCAGGTTTGGGATACAACCATAGTGAAGGTACAGCCGTAGGAAACAAGTACCAACGTATCACTTTCACATTCAATGCCGATTACAAGCTGAAACCATGGTTAACCTCCAACTCCAGCTTCAACTTTGCAGATGCAACCTGGAACGATCTTCCTCCTACCCAAAGCGCAGAAGCCAACTACTTCTCACGCGTTTTATCATTACCTCCCACTTTCCGTGGATATAATGCTGACGGTGAAATGCTTTTGGGACCCAATTCAGGCGACGGAAACCAACAAATCAATTTTGACAAGTTTGTCCGTGACAACAATACAGACAAGTTCACCATGAACCAATCTTTTACCGCAGATATCATGAAAGGACTCTCATTAAAAGTGAACGCCATCTGGTTCTATTCAGAAGAAAAATATGAAGCTTTCAACAAAGATTATTTATCTTCTCCCGGAAACTGGGTAACCTCACACAGCACCTCGCTTCCTACGGACGCACATTGGACCAAACTTATAATGCAGTGTTAAACTACAACTATCAAATAAACAAAGACCACTATCTGGATGCCATGGCCGGCTTCGAGTACTACGACTCATATTATAAAGGTTTCAGTGCCTCAGGATCGGGAGCTCCCAGTGACGCTTTCGGCGATTTGGAATATACCAGTGATGACAAAGGCAAACGCAGCATAGACTCCTCACACAGCCGCCAGCGTATCATGTCATTCTTCGGTCGTGTAAATTATGATTACCAGTCAAAATACTTGCTGTCTTTTGTTCTAAGACGGGACGGCTACTCCAAACTGGCCAAAGACAACCGCTGGGGTGTCTTCCCCGGAGTATCTACCGGATGGGTGTTCTCCAAAGAAAAATTTGCCAGTGAATGGGCCGATATCATCTCATTCGGTAAATTGCGTGCCAGCTTCGGTCTGAATGGTAATGTAAACAAAGATTTTGTAGGAAACTACACAGTACAAGGTGCTTATGCAGGCAGCAAATACAACGGCAACGCTTACTTCCTGTTAAACAACCTTCCTAATCCCTACTTGAAATGGGAGAAGTCAAGAACTTTCGAAATCGGTCTGGATCTAGGCTTTCTGGCCAACCGCATCAATGCCAATTTGACTTACTACAACCGACTGACCAGTGACAAGTATGCCAACATCACCATCCCGTCTACTTCGGGTGTTTCTTCCTTTACCTCCAACAACGGTAAGTTCCAGAACCAAGGCTTTGAATTCGAACTGGCATTCAAAGTTATCGACTCCAAAGACTGGAAATTGGAATCTGAACTGGAACGGCGCATTAAATAAAAACAAAGTAGTGGCATTGCCCGACAACGGTCTGGAAAGAAACCGTCAAAATGCATTTCAAGTATATACCGGACGCCAGCTGGAGGACGGAAGCTATGAAAAAGCATGGGTAGGCGGTTATCAGGAAGGACAACGCCCAGGTGATTTGTACATGTTCGTAGCCGAAGGAATCTATCGTTCCGAAGATGAAATACCAGGAGGACTGATCGACTTGTCAAGTGGTAACAACGGCTCAAGCAACCGTCCCCTTTACGGAGGTGAGGAAGGATATAACAAACTGACAGCCAATCAGAAAGCGAATTCTCTCCGCATCCAGCCGGGTGATGTGAAATGGAAGGATGTAAACGGTGACGGCATCATCGACAATTACGACATGGTGAAAGTGGGCAACACTGTACCCAAATGGACAGGAGGTATCAATACTTCAGTCACCTGGAAAGACCTTACTTTATCAGCACGTTTTGACTATGCGCTTGGTTTCAAAGCGGTAGACTGGAAAACCATGTGGATCATGTCTTGCGCACAAGGTACTTATAACACCATTGCGGAAACCCACGACACCTGGTCACCCGAAAATCCCGGTGCACAATATCCTACTTATGTATGGGCCGACCAGTTGGGCAAGCGCAATTACTGCCGTCAATCCTCCATGTTTGCCTACAACGGTAACTATCTGTCTTTCCGTGAAATAGCCTTGTCATATAATCTGCCAAGCAACTGGGTGCGCAAAGCAGGACTAGGCTCAGTCATGCTCTCGGTAACCGGTCAGAACCTGGGTTACCTGACAGAAGCCAAACATTTATTCTCTCCGGAAAAGACAGACAACAATGGTGGATACCATTGCCCCGCACTGTCATTCTCGGCGTAAACGTTTCTTTCTAAACTTATAAACTCTAACAGATTATGAAAAAAATATTCTATATCCTTTCAATATGTGTGATGACCATTCTCCAACCGTCCTGTGACGCACTGGATCTGGCACCGGAAGATTATTATGGAGCCGGAAATTTCTGGAAAGAAGCTTCCCAGCCCAAAGCATTCATGTTGGGTCTGCACGCCCAATTAAGAAGTTACTATGACATGTTCTACACCTTGGGCGAACTCCGCGGCGGCACACAACGTGTGGGCACCTCCTCGCTGAACACCAGCTTGAACTATGCCGATATCCGGTCACAGAATATCTCGGAAGATATTCCCGGCATATCCAATTGGAACGGGCTATACTCTCCCATCATGCAAGTAAACCATTTTATCCAAGAAGTAGAAAATGGGTGTACGTTTCTGGATGATGCAACCCGGAGCCGGTACTTGGGACAAGCGTATGGCATGAGAGCCCTGTATTACTTCATGCTATACAGAACTTTCGGGGGAGTACCTCTCATCACCAAAGTAGATATACTGGACGGCAAACCATCGGCAGACAAATTCTATGTGGAGCGCGCCACACCCGAAGCCACCATGGAGTTTATCAAAGCGGATATTAATAAATCCGAAAACTATTTCGGAAATAACACCTCTTTTGATGCATACGACTGGTCACGCTATGCCACTTTGATGCTTAAAGCAGAAATCTATATGTGGGCAGCGAAAGTATCCATCACCGGATTCACAGCAACCGGGGCAACCGATTTACAGACTGCCAAGACTGCCTTATCCGGGATCATAGGACATTTTGAATTAATGGACAACTTTGCCTCCATCTTCTCATGCGACAATAAAAAGAACACTGAAATTATTTTCGCCATGCCGTTTATAGAAGGTGAGGCCAGCAATGACGGAGGCAGATTCCTTTATCAGGATGCTGTATTTCTGGGGCAAGCATATGGTCGTAACGGTAAGGTGATTGAAAAAGATACCTTAAACTTGAAAGGTACCGGTGGAGTATTCCGTGACGAGTACACTGAAGATTTCTGGAAAACGTTCAAAGAAGGAGACAGCCGCCGTGATGCCACATTCATGGAGTATTACATGAAAAATGATAATGGCACGCTCAGCGAATTCGGATGCGTAATGAAAAAACGTATAGGTACAATCAATTCCAATGACAACCGCATCTATATTTCGGACATCCCCGTTTACCGCTATGCCGATGCGTTACTGATGATGGCGGAAATTGAAAACGGATTGAACAACCCTTGCGCTTCGTATATCAACGAAGTACGCAAACGTGCATACGGAGACACCTTTGAAGAAAACAAATACACGGAAGGCAGCTATGCGGAAAATGAACTAGCCATTTTGCAGGAACGGGACAAAGAGTTTGTCAGTGAAGGCAAGCGCTGGTTTGACGTATTGCGTATGCACGATGCATCCGGACGTTCTTTGGTCTTTTCTGCCAATGCCAACTATCCGGGCACAAATCCTATCCTCGGTACAGAAGAAGCATATAAAATGCTTTGGCCGGTTAATATCGGTACTTTGAATGTGAATCCGTTATTAACTCAAACTCCGGGATACGGGAAAAATAAGCCAAATCCTCCTGTTTAGTTTTCAAGACAGATGTTTTAACATAGAAAATAAAGGTGTGTCGTGAGATACACCTTTATTCATTATGCATATAGTTGATAAAACATCAATAACACAGAAAATCAATAACTATTTCCGTTCTTTTGAAAGTTCCTCCAATGTTTTTTCCTCGTACCTGCAAATCGCCTCCTTATAATCCTCGGAAATCAATTTCGGTTCTTTGTTTCTGTTAAATCAGTCTGATATATCTTTTTTAAGTTTAGTCACTTCAAAGAAAAAACTATCCGACTGATATGAAAACCTCATAAGAAAAATATTTCAGAGATTTTTAAACAGGCTATCAAAATATATTTGATATAATAAAATTTTAATGTACATTTGTGAAGTTAACTATATACTAACCTTTAAAAGCAAATCTTATGAAAAACAAATCACTTTTTTTTTTTAGTCCTAGTCATTCTTTGTTTGACTAGCGTAGAGATCTATTCTTCCCGACAAGAATTAAAGTTTGACGCACCTCTTCCGAGCAACACAGAAAACGGAAATGCTCGCAGTGATTACGGACCTCCCGGTGAAGGAGATAAATGCTGGTATTTCGATGGAGCGTCTTCTTGTGTAAATTTTTCATTCAATAATTGTTATGAAGACCCAAACCAAAGGTGCGGAAGAGATGAAGGAGCTCCCAATTAATTTAACCGACTAGCAAATCATTCCATAGGGTATTTAAGATCTTTCCTATTCATAATTAGTTGATCCAATCTACAAACTAAAGATAATTAAATACCTATATTTAATCTATAGTGTATGAAATATTTTTTGTATATCTTCACTTATCTGCTTCTAGGAGCATCATGTTCATCTCCTTCTCGTCCAATAGACTATGGTACAGAATTAACAGCTACAGACTCCATCTGCCTGTCTATAGATGAACATACACATTATGAAAGCAAATCTATATTCCAATTTGAAGAAAACGGACATGAGTATCTTTCCTTTTTGAATGAAAAAGCAAGCTATAAGTTCATATCTATGATTTGGATACCAAACAAGTTATTAAAACAATTCATCTACAAAAAGAGGGGAGAAATGCAATGCCATCAACTAATGGCTGTTTTCCACTTAGCTCAAAGCATTTTTTAATTACAACTTGGAATGGAGTTTTTGGAATTATCAATGAAAAAGGAGAAGTGGAAAATAAGAATAGCTTTTGGAAAGACAGCGTAAACTTTCATGCTTTCGACCACATTTGTTGCATGAGTTATACATATCGACCTGCCATAATTAAGGATTCTATTTTATATTTCAGTCAATCATTATTAAAATATCCCCGTAAAAAAGATGAATGGGATAAAATACCCATATTTGCTTATGCAGACCTTCATAAAAAAAAACTAGGGTGGACAGAACTACGATACCCATCTATTTTTAACAAAGATGAGATAGACTACATTCTGTATGACCCTGAAATCAGTTACACATATACAGGTAAAGAAGTTGTTGTTTCACTGGGACAATATGACAGCATATTTGTATCTTCTGATTTCAAACATAAAAAAGCGTATAATGCTAAAAGCCATTATCTGCCCCACGTGCGTCCAGTCTCCCAAAATTTACAAATTGATTTATTCAAAACCATACATGACAGAGGATTACAGCCCCATTACCACCACTTGATGTATGATAAATACCGAAAAGTATTCTATCGGTTTGCCTTAATGCCGGATGATAATATAAAACCATTCTCCAACAATCCGCATCAAAGTTTCTCCATCATCATTCTAAACAAAGACTATGAAATTATTGGTGAAACAAAATTTCCCGGCAACACCTATGCCCATCACTTGTGCTTCGTAGGTAAAAAAGGCCTGTATATTTCAGAGAATAATGAAAACAACCCTCAGTTTGATGAAAACAAGCTAGTGTTCAGGTGTTTCACACTTCAAGGCCGGAAAAAATGAAGAAAAAGAACTACTCAATCATTCTATGTGGAGGACTGTTCCTGGCAAGCTGTATGTCCAATAATGACAAATGCCTTCAAAAACTGTTTGATGAAGTCGGAGTTGAGAAATCACAAATCCACAATGCCACCCACCTTGTTACCATATTGGGTAATGGTTGCAAAGGATGCATACACAAAGCTCTGTCAGAAATACATAACTCGACCGATACTATTTATATAATTGCATGTAAAAGTAAAAAGACTTTCAATTTAATTGCCAATAAAAATATAGATGACTACTCCAATGTATACCTAGACACTAAATCCATATTAGTGGAATTGGATATGGCTAAAAACACACCTAGAGTCTACCTTTTAAATAATGGTAAATATGTGTCGCACTCTTTTTATGGAAATGAATCTCCCAGCGAAGAAGCGAACACCACCATTACATTCAACACAAATGAGATAGATTTAGGCAAAATCAGCCGCACGGAAAAGGCAAAAATCAAATTCACAATATGGAATACAGGGAAGAACATAGTAAGAATCAGTCATATAGATCTTTCATGCGAATGTTTGAATATTGAAAATGAAATTACTGAAATAAATCCGGGAGACAGCACTTGTCTGAATATCATTTTCCATCCCGATGACATAGGAAAGTTTCAAAGAGAAATTTTATTATATGGTAATTTTGACTCATCTCCCAAACTTTTAACCATTACAGGAGAATGCTTTTAATAAAATAATACAATCTCGCTATAAATAACGTCCTAGCTATTTATAGCGAGTATATCATCTATGGCTACCCTTTTGAAAGTTCCTCCAATGTTTTTCCTCGTACCTGCAAATCGCCTCCTTATAATCCTCGGAAATCAATTTCGGTTCTTTGGTAGCCAGGTCATAACCTACCATCACCGTGCGGCACTCACACTTCACCTCATGGGTATCCGTAGTCACGGCACGCTGCAACAAGGTAAAACTCTTATGCCCCAAATGTACCACAGCCGTTTCTATCACCAGATGATCCGAGAAAAATACCGGCATAAAGAAGTTTGCATTGATATTGGCTACCACAATAGCCAGCTTGCTCCAGTCGGCACTGCCTAATACATCTTTTATATAAGTAGTCTTTGCCAAATCGTACAAAGAAAAGTAAACTGAATTGTTCATATGACCAAACTGGTCCACATCGCTGAATCGTATCTGCACCGGCATAGTATGCCTGAATTTTATATCCTCTGCCATAGTTAAGCTTATTAAAATCGTTCAAATATAACACTTTTCTCAATAATTGAACCCTAAATGACAGATTATTCTTAATTTTGCTGCGAAATAAATGAATATGTAATTTTAATAACAATATAAACATGGATAAGAAGTATAGCAGGGAGACCTTATGCGTACAGGCAGGCTGGACTCCGAAAAAAGGCGAACCGCGCGTTTTGCCTATTTATCAAAGTACCACATTCAAGTATGACACCAGCGAACAGATGGCGCGTCTGTTCGATCTGGAAGATTCGGGATATTTCTATACACGCTTGCAAAACCCCACCAATGACGCCGTCGCCGCAAAAATCGCAGCATTGGAAGGTGGTGTGGGTGCTATGCTGACCTCGTCCGGCCAGGCTGCCAACTTCTATGCCATTTTCAATATCTGTCAGGCAGGCGACCACTTCGTATGCTCGTCTACCATCTACGGAGGTACATTCAATCTGTTTGGCGTCACGCTGAAAAAACTGGGCATCGAGTGTACCTTCATTGACGCCAATGCATCCGAAGAGGAAATAGACCAAGCTTTCCGCCCGAATACCAAAGCGTTGTTCGGCGAAACCATCTCCAATCCGAGCATCGATGTGCTGGACATCGAAAAGTTCGCACGCATCGCACACAAGCACGGTGTGCCTTTGATTGTGGACAACACCTTCGCCACTCCCATCAACTGCCGCCCGTTTGAATGGGGAGCGGATATCGTCACCCATTCTACAACCAAATACATGGACGGTCATGCCACCAGTGTAGGAGGCGCCATTGTGGACAGCGGCAACTTTGACTGGGAAGCCCATGCGGACAAATTCCCCGGTCTGACCCAGCCCGACGAGTCTTATCACGGACTGACTTATACCAAAGCGTTCGGCAAAATGGCTTACATGACGAAAGCAACCGCCCACTGATGCGTGACCTCGGCTCCATCCAGTCTCCGCAAAATGCGTTCCTGCTGAATCTGGGATTGGAAACATTACACCTGCGCGTGCCCCGTCATTGCGAAAACGCACAGAAAGTGGCCGAATGGCTGGAAGCCAACCCGAAAGTGAAATGGGTGAACTATTGCGGACTGAAAAGCAGCAAATACTATGATCTGGCACAGAAATATATGCCAAACGGCTCGTGCGGTGTCATCGCTTTCGGCTTGAACGGAACCCGTGAGGAAGCGATAGAATTTATGGACAGGCTGAAATTCATCTGCATCGTAACCCATGTGGCCGACGCACGGACCTGCGTACTGCATCCCGCCAGCCATACTCACCGCCAGCTCACCGACGAACAGTTGCGCGAAGCGGGAGTAGCTCCGGACTTGATTCGTCTTTCAGTGGGCATCGAGAATGTAAACGACATCATAGCCGACATTGAGCAAGCTTTACAATAAGACGAAGCGGATGAAAAAAATCATTATCATTGGCGCCACTTCCGGCATCGGACTGGAAGTGCGCGATGCTATCTGAAAGACGGCTGGCAAGTAGGCGTGGCAGGACGTAGAGAAGAAGAACTGGAAAAAATCCGGTTATCCGCGCCCGGACAGGTATGTACTCAGACAATAGATGTCACCCGTGAGGACGCCCCTTTCTCATTGGAGCAACTGATTACTAAAATGGGAGGTATGGATGTGTTCTTGCTCAGCTCGGGCATAGGCAAACAAAATCTTTCACTCTGCCCCGATATCGAATTACAGACCGCAGCCACCAATGTTTCGGGATTCATACGGATGGTCAATGCCGCCTATCACTATTTCGAACAGCAAGGCAAAGGACATATAGCGGTGATCAGTTCCATAGCAGGCACCAAGGGACTGGGATCCGCCCCTGCCTATTCAGCGACCAAACGGTTTCAAAACACCTATCTGGATGCTTTGGACCAATTGGCGCACATGAACAAGCTACACATTTCCTTCACCGACATCCGTCCCGGATTTGTCGCCACCCCTCTGTTGAAAGATGACAAATACCCGCTGCTGATGCATGCTCCCTACGTGGCATCACAAATTGTAAGAGCCATCTCCCGAAGGAAAAGAGTAGCTGTCATAGACCGGCGTTATCAGATGCTGGTGTTTTTCTGGAAACTGATTCCCGGATGGCTATGGGTGAGGCTGCCCGTGCGGAACCAATAATCCTCCAACCCATATCATTTCATAAGAAAGCCTCTTGTTCTCATCCTGAACTTGCGAAAGATTTGTAAACAAGGCGAGGGTTTCTTCATTCTACTCCCCGAAATTACCTGAATGAAAGGAATTGGTTAAAGGGACCGGCAAAGCCTGTGATCATGCTGATGAAAGATCAAACAGGCTATTGAATGATGCTTTCTTTGTAAAGCTGAACCTCTTTACAAACATAGAAACTTAAAAAAATTCTTTTCCCTTTGTAACAACTTCCCACTTCCCCCGTCTATCTGATTGAAAGCGCTTTCAAAAAACAATTTCAGTATGAACAAAAACAAAATAGAACCATGAAAAAGTTTGTATTTACTCTATTGCTAGTCTTCGTCTGCCATCTGGGCTACGCCCAAAGCATCAACGGTCTTTTCAATGAATTCGGCAGCGAAAAAAATGCCGATTGTGTCAAAGTATCTTCTTTCATGATGTCTCTTGGAAAAATGTTCGCCGGACACGATGAAGACGCTGAGATAATAAGAAAAATAAAGTCAATAAAAGTACTGGACCTGGAATCTTGTACGGCAAGCGTAAAAGAACGGTTCAACAAAAAAGTGAACAGGCTGAGCCTGAAGGGATACGATGAGCTGATGCGTGTAAACGATGAAGGCGAGAAAGTCCGCGTGCTGATGAAAACCAAAAAGGAAACTATCCGCGAACTGCTATTCGTATGCACGGGAAAAGAGGATTGTACACTGGTACAGATAAACGGAAAATTCACAAAGGAAGATATAGACAAATTAGTAAATCAGGAAACAAAGAAGAAGCATGGACGCCGCTGAGTTTAAACAACAATTCCTGCCTTACCACCGCAAACTCTACCGGACAGCCTTCCGGCTGACAGAAAACCCTCAGGAGGCGGAAGATATGGTGCAGGAGGCGTATCTGAAATTGTGGAACAAGCGCGATGAGCTGGCGGGCGTGCTGAACACCGAAGCTACTGCGTCACCCTTGTCAAGAACCTGTGCTACGACGCCTCCGCAGGAGCCGGCCCGATGAAGACGGACATGCACCCGAAGAGCTGAACCTCCCTACGGACACCAACATAGCGCGGGAAGTGGAACAACGGATGAGGTGAACCAGGTACGCCGGCTCATCGGCAGACTGCCAGAGCAACAAAAGCGGGTGATTCTGCTCCGTGATGTCAATGACTGCTCCTTTGAGGAGATAGAGCAAGCCACAGGACTGAATGCCATCAACATACGTGTGTTGCTGAGCCGCGCCCGCAAAAAGATACGTGAACAATATAATGCAATAATGAACTATGAAAGTAAATGAAATAGAAAGACTATTGACCCGGTATTACGATGGAGAAACCAGCGAAACCGAAGAAAAGGAACTGAAACGCTTTTTTACCGAAGAGGACGTTCCGGCTCATTTACTTGCCGAGAAGGAAATCTTCATGCAACTGGCAGCACAGCCCGCTCCCGAAATACCGGAAGGACTGGAAAGCAGGCTGAGCCGCAAGATAGACCAATGGGACACAGGCGAAAGACGCACGCTGAAAATAAAAAAACATACACGGGTCCTCCGCTTGCAATGGATAGGGAGCATAGCCGCCAGCCTGCTCATCCTGCTCTCCGTAGGACTGTACCTATACAAGCCCTATCCGGCACCGCAAGATACCTGCGCCACCCCCGAAGAAGCATACGTACAGGCCCAGAAGGCACTTATCATGCTTTCCAGCAGCCTGAATAAAGGAATAGAAAAAGTGGAATCGGTGCAGGAAGCCACCGGAAAAATTCAAGAGAACGTAAACGAACAATTAAACCGATTAAATAACATAAAACAATGAAACGTACATATATCATTACCTTATTGCTCTCTCTGTGCTCACTGTTCACCTACGCACAGGACAGTTTTTTCGACAAGTTCGCTGATATGGACGGGGTAACCTCTGTCTATATCTCAAAAGCCATGCTCAGCCTGATGCCCGACATGAAAACGGAAGGGGTAAATATAGGCGAAGTAGCCTCCAAACTGGATAACATCCAGATTCTAAGTTGTGAAAAACCCGACATTATCGCCAAGCTGAAAAAAGAGACAGCTTTCATCAGTCCCAAGAACGGCTACGAGGAACTGATGCGCATAAACGATGAAGCGAAAAGACCATCATTTATCTGAAACGGAACAAAAACAAAGAAAAGGAATTTGTATTGATGAGTCAGGAAAAAAATGAATTTACCATCATCGCCATCACAGGAAATCTGACCCTGCAAGAGATACAAGGCATCATCAACAAGGAGTAACTCCACACATCCCCCACCCTAAGGCCTTTCCTCCCGCCTGCTAAGGTCTGAAGAAAGGATATATACTATCTCCATAGCACTATGGAGTTATCTCCAAAGCTTGCGGAGTTAACTCCAAAGGCTATGGAGATAACTCCGCAGGCTTTGGAGATAGTAACCGGACGGTCGGAAAGGCTTAACAATAGGGCTGCGAATGCTTACGTTATCTCCGGAAAAGGGTTATCCGCCCGCAGAAGCCCCGCCAATGAAGGAACTTATTTCTTTATCCGTTTTTGGGTAGGCAAAGTAAACTCATGCGCTTCGGTCACCGCCCCGTTGCTCTCTGTTGCAAAAACACGGAATTGCGCCTGGCCTGTTTTCAACTTCCTGCCTCCACGAATGGTGGCCGTGTACCTTATCTGATTCCCGACAGGCATATAGGCAATCTGAGCCGAAGGTGAAATCAAAATATGTTTCATGCCGCTCATTTCCTCTATTACCGGAGTAACATTGTAAGCGGGCACATCACCATCATTCACCACATCGAACACCAGTTTGCTGTCTTCTTCCGCATCAATAACATGGTTACGGTTATCATCGATAAAACGCAGGTTGATAATCCTCAATCCCGATGAAGGCTCATAAGAGGAAGTGTGCTCATACTGCGAAGAAGAAGGATAAGTCTTTACGTAATACTCCTCCACCTGACAAGTTTCCTCCCGAGGTGTAGTTATGGCATTTCCCACAGCAGCCCCCGTTACAGTTCCCAGCAGCGCCGAATTGCGAACCGTTGTATCCGCCGGCCCTGTCACCCACAATAGCGCCTAATACTCCGCCGATGGCCGCACCGGCTTGTACTGCCGCCGGATTGCCTTGCATTCCGGATGGTGAGCAAGCCGAAAGCAAAGCGGTCGGAATGCATAAATGAATATCATTTTCTCATACCCCAAGTAGTTTATAATCTTTATCAGACAGACAAATATACTTTTTCCTATTGACAATGGTTCATCGGCTATGTTAAAATTTCATTTCCTGTCATGCATCCTCATCGGTCTAACCGCCATCATTCCGGATGGAAGGCTCTTCTTCCTAAAATGAAAAGATAAGTCTAAATAACACAAGAAACAGAAGGAGACGTTTTTTTTTCTATATATTTGCCGGAAAACAAATGAAAAGTTCTTCGCCATACCCTTGCATCGCCGCAGAAGGCTTCCCCCTCTCCGCTGCAAAACCGCGCCCGGTATGGCAAGGAAATATTTATAACCTATCATTATGGAATTGAAAGCAAAATACGAACAGCGCATTGAACAGGCTGAGGCAGAACTCCGCCAGGTAAAAAATAAGATTCTCCGCATCAGCACGCTGAGGGTCTTGTTATTTGCAGCAGATTATAGGAACAATCTACTTCTATCAGGCAGGGACACCCACTATATGTCTCACCATAGCGGTCACTTTCGTTCCTTTTCTGGCATTGGTGAAGTATCACAACCGGTTGTTTTTCCGCAAAGACTGGCTGGAAACCTGCATACGGGTGAATAGTGACGAGCTTTCCGCACTGGCGGACAACTATGAGCCTTTTGAGGACGGAAAGGAATTCACAAACCCGGCCCACAGGTATTCTTTTGACCTGGACTTGTTCGGAAGGCACTCCTTGTTCCAGGCCTTGAACCGTACCTGCACTTCATTCGGAAAGGAAAAACTGGCAGAATGGTTGCAAAATCATCTGGAGATAAAGGAAGAGATAATCCAACGGCAGGAGGCGACAAAGGAACTGGCTGCTTATTCCGATTTCCGGGAAACATTCCGGATCACCGGCCTGCTCTACAAAGGGGCGACAAGCGACCGCGAAGAAATTAAAGAGTGGACGGAAGCACCTGCCTATTTCAGCAAGAATGGTGGAGCCGCCCGTTATTGGGAATCGTTCCCGGAGTCAACATCGTACTGGCTATGCTGGGAGTGGCGGGGGTCATTCCGATGACATGGTTCGGACTGGCCTTCGGACTGTTCGTGATAGGTAGTTTCGGACTGATAAAGCCTGTCAGCAACCTGCAAAGAGTGTATGACAAGAAATTACGTATCCTGTCTATCTACGCCGAACTGATCAGCCTGATAGAAAACCGGGAAATGAACGCTCCGCTACTCAGACACCTGAAAGCTGAATTCGGCATGGACGGGAAATCCACCACCCATATCTTGAAAGAGCTTTCACGGGAACTGGACAAACTGGACTTGCGCAACAACCAACTGCTATATGTCTTGCTGGAAGGTTCCATGTTCTGGCAACTCCGGCAGGTAATGCGCATTGAGCAATGGAGGCACAAATATGGAAAATATCTGCTCCACTGGCTGGACGTATTGGGTGACATTGATGCTCTTTGTTCTCTGGCGACATTTGCCGGCAACCATCCCGCATACACCTATCCGACCATTGCCGGCAAGCCTTTTGTATTCCTTGCAAAGGATATGGGACATCCCCTGATGCCTGCACGGCAATGTGTGACCAATGATGCCGATATCCCCTCAAGACCGTTCTTTGTCATCATCACAGGGGCCAACATGGCAGGAAAAAGTACTTATCTGCGTACAATTGGAGTGAATTATGTATTGGCATGTACCGGCTGCCCCGTATGCTGTTCCTCCCTTGAAATATATCCTGCCAAACTAGTGACAAGCTTGCGGACTTCCGATTCGTTGACAGACAACGAATCTTACTTCTTTGCCGAACTAAAACGATTGAAACAAATTATAGACCGCCTGAATAAGGGAGAGGAGTTGTTCATCATTCTGGATGAGATTTTAAAAGGAACCAACTCGATGGACAAGCAGAAAGCTCATTCGCCCTGGTACGCCAACTGATGGAACTGAAGACGAATGGCATCATTGCCACACACGACCTGCTATTAGGGAAACTAATAGAATATTTCCCCAAAGAGATACGGAATTATTGCTTTGAAGCTGATATTACCAACGATGAACTGACTTTTTCATACAAACTCCGTGAAGGCATCGCACAAAATATGAATGCCTGCTTCCTGATGAAAAAGATGGGGCTAATCATCAACGACTAACCCCACCCGACAATTTATCACATTAACGTCTTAAGCAAATAAAGCAGACCTTCACAGGCACACCTTATTTCATAACATAAAGAGTCATAGAAAATCAAAATTCACTTGTTTCCAAGCAATGTACAAACGCACTTGCATCATCTCCCGTGAAATAAAACACAGAAGATGCAGGTTCGTATGTATAGGGGATGAAACGGAACAGCTGGGCCGCAACGAATTTCTTGTCCTGAGAAATCATATAGTCCATACGTACGTTTCCGTTTGTCTTTACTTTCACGTCATTCCTGGTTTCAAAACCTTTTTTCTCCAACGCATCCGTCAAAGCCTGTAAATCGCATACATCAAAGAAGCAGGTCCCTTCTTTAGCTACGCTGCCGGTAGGTGCATATACCCATTCCTTGCCTCGCCAGAAAAAGCGGAATACGGCCCACAGAAACAAAATGGTTCCACCGGCCATAAGCACCATGCTCATGGTGGATGAGGAATCCCCCATCTTTAAAGAGGTTGCAAATGCACCCGCACCTATCACACAAAGGATAGCGGATATGATAATAGAAGAAACACTAGTACGTTTTACGACATCAGGGTGTGTTGTTGAAAACAAGGTTGCTTCAGTAGAAACTGTATTACTCATAATAATTTAAATTATTCTTTACTAATTAAAAATACAATAATTCATACCAAGTCACATCTCGCCAATCACCCGGCAAGACAGAACCATGAAAAACAAATTGGTAAAAGAATAAAAGCTAAATAAGAAATGCGCCTCATACCAAAGATATAGTGCTCGCAAGCACTATCCAGGGAAGGGAATAGGAAGAGGCATACACATGGGTATGACAGCTTGCAAGACTGGCCATCCGGGCGGCCATCTTACGCAACAAATTTGATAAATTGGGTAGTCTCCATGGAGGAAAAACGGTACATACGCTCTGCAGAGGCACTGACGCGATGTGCTAAAGTATGAGCGTCCCCAAACTCCATATCTGCTATTCCCTTATTGCTATCCAAGGGAATGACACGATCTTCATTGATGGAGTGCTGCGGAGTAGTATCCGTATGCTGTACAGTACATACCGTCATTGATGCAGCTGGAACTGCATCTACATATTCTGTTCCGGCAAAAGCAAGGCAAACAGAAAAAATAATATGACTGTAACAAATCCTTTCATTGCTTACTGTTTGGTTTACAAAGATAACATAAATAGCGTTTTAGGTTTCATTTCATACAATAATTAACACATATCAAAGGTATTTTGTTTTAAGGGAGCTATGAAGGATTATCCAAAATTATGAAGGATCGGTTCTCAATTCCTTCATGGTTTCTTCCTGAAAAGCAACAGGTTACCTATCTATGACGGTTTTGAAGGAATTATTCGATGTTTCTAATTCCGACTTTAAATTAAAAGCTGTTCTTGTTCTGCATGCCTCGTCCGTATCAAAACTTTTGTAAACAGAACAAGTAATATGCATGTGGACAGAAGCCTCACAGCTTGTTTTCTCATTACTGCCGGTCAGGGCATAAAATAAAAAAAGCCACAGCTTTTATAGCTATGGCTTTTTATATATATGATGATTACAGATTATTCAGCTTTAGGGGCTTCCTCTGTAGTTTCAGCTGCCGGTGCTGCAGGAGCTTCTGTAGCGGCTGCACTCTTCTTAGAACGACGAGTACGAGTTGCTTTCTTAGCAGTTGCAGTCTTAGCCATGTTTTCATCGTAATCTACCAATTCGATAAAGCACATTTCAGCATTATCACCCAAACGATGACCTGTTTTGATGATACGAGTATAACCACCCGGACGATCTGCTACTTTTACAGAGATTTCTTTGAACAACTCCGTTACAGCAAACTTATCTTGCAAGTTGCTAAATACAACACGACGTGAATTAGTTGTGTCGTCTTTAGATTTTGTAATTAAAGGCTCAACGAATTTCTTCAAAGCTTTAGCCTTTGCAACAGTCGTAGTGATTCTTTTGTGCTTGATCAAAGAACAAGCCATGTTAGATAACATAGCACTTCTATGAGAAGCAGTACGACCTAAATGATTGAATTTCTTATTATGTCTCATTTTTTATTCTTTATCTAATTTATATTTAGAGATATCGGTTCCAAACGACAGATTCAGACCCTCGAGCAAATCATCAACTCCGTGAGCGATTTCTTACCGAAGTTTCTGAACTTCAACAGATCTGTCTTGTTGAACTGTACCAAGTCACCCAATGTTTCCACATCGGCAGCTTTCAAGCAGTTCAAGGCACGAACTGAGAGGTCCATATCAACAAGCTTAGTCTTAAGCAGCTGGCGCATGTGCAATACTTCTTCATCAAATTCTTCATTGCCGTCCACATCGGATGTTTCAAGAGTAATCTTTTCATCAGAGAACAACATGAAATGATAAATCAATATTTTAGCGGCTTCTTTCAAAGCTTCCTTCGGGTGAATGGACCATCGGTAGTAATTTCCAATACCAGCTTTTCGTAGTCAGTCTTCTGTTCAACACGGAAGTTTTCCACCTGATATTTTACATTACGTATCGGTGTGTAAATAGAATCGATAGGAATTACATTAACATCGGTACAATATTCGCGGTTTTCGTCGGCCGGAACATACCCTCTACCTTTATTAATGGTAATGTCCATCTGCATTGTTGCTTTTGAATCTAAATGGCAAATAACCAATTCAGGATTTAACACTTCAAATCCAGTCAATACTTACTTATATCACCTGCCTTAAATTCACTAGAATTCTCAACGGTAATGCTTACCTTTTCATTTTCGAACTCTTCTACTACTTGCTTAAATCTGACTTGCTTCAGATTTAAGATAATGTTGGTCACGTCTTCTTTAACACCGGGTACAGATGCGAACTCATGTTCTACACCTTCGATCTTAATCGTGTTGATTGCAAATCCTTCCAATGAAGAAAGAAGAATACGGCGTAAAGCATTACCTACGGTAATACCGAAACCGGGTTCGAGTGGACGGAACTCAAATTTTCCAAATCTGGAGTCCGCTTCCAACATTAATACTTTATCAGGTTTTTGAAATGCTAATATCGCCATGAAATTAATTATTATTTAGAGTACAATTCAACGATCAAGTGTTCTTTAATGTTTTCAGGAATGTCTGCTCTTTCAGGTATATGTAACAACTTACCTACCTTAGAACTTCATCCCACTCCAACCAAGGATATTTGCTGTGATTGAATCCTGCAAGTGAATTAGCAATCACTTCCAAAGATTTAGATCTTTCGCGTACACCCACAATCTGACCGGGTTTTACAGAGAATGAAGGAATATTAACTACCTTTCCATCTACTGTAATGTGCTTGTGACTTACTAACTGACGGGCAGCAGCACGAGTCGGAGCAATACCCAAACGGAACACCACGTTGTCAAGACGAGCCTCTAAACTCTGCAACAAGATTTCACCGGTAATACCGTTAGCACTTGCAGCCTTTTCAAACAGGTTACGGAATTGTTTTTCCAATACACCGTAAGTATATTTAGCTTTTTGTTTTTCTGCCAACATGACACCATACTCAGAAGTCTTTCTTCTTCTGTTGTTACCATGTTGTCCGGGAGGATAATTCTTCTTAGATAAAACTTTATCTGCTCCAAAGATTCCTTCACCGAATTTACGGGCAATTCTTGATTTTGGTCCAGTATATCTAGCCATTTCTTTTTCTAATTTAATTGTTACTAATGAACTTAATTTGTTGCAGCCGCGATTACAGAAAGGAAGTGCAATCCATTATTAACAAAATCAAGTTACATATAAAAATAGGTTATCTATTAAACTCTTCTTCTTTTCGGAGGACGACAACCGTTGTGCGGAAGCGGAGTTACATCAATAATTTCAGTAACCTCGATACCAGCTCCGTGAACAGTTCTGATAGCAGACTCACGTCCGTTTCCAGGACCCTTTACATAAGCTTTCACCTTTCTCAGGCCAAGATCAAACGCTACCTTAGCGCAATCTTGTGCAGCCATCTGTGCTGCATAAGGAGTGTTCTTCTTAGAACCTCTAAATCCCATCTTACCTGCAGAAGACCATGAGATAATCTGACCTTCACTATTTGCCAGAGATACAATGATGTTGTTGAATGAAGAATGAACATGCAACTGTCCATTAGCGTCAACCTTCACATTTCTCTTCTTAGCTGCGACTGTTTTTTTTGCCATATCAACAATTATTATTTAGTAGCTTTTTTCTTATTTGCAACTGTTTTCTTTCTTCCCTTACGTGTACGAGCGTTGTTCTTAGTGCTCTGGCCACGAACCGGCAGACCAATACGGTGACGTACACCACGATAGCAACCAATATCCATTAATCGCTTAATGTTTAATTGCACTTCTGAACGAAGATCACCTTCTACTTTGTATTCAGCACCAATGATTTCACGAATTTAGCAGCCTGGTCATCTGTCCAGTCTTTTACTTTCACATCTCTGTCAACACCAGCCTTATCCAAGATTTTTGCTGAACTACTGCGTCCAATACCATATACATAGGTTAACGCAATCTCGCCTCTCTTATTCTGAGGCAAATCTACACCAACTATTCTTATAGCCATATACTAAATTATTTTTTTTGCAAAAATAATAAATTATCCTTGACGTTGTTTATACTTAGGATTTTTCTTGTTAATAACATACAAACGGCCATTTCGTCTAACGATTTTGCATTCCGGCGTACGTTTCTTTAATGATGCTCTTACTTCATATCTTATTTCTTTTTTATTTATATCTAAAAACGATTCTTCTTTAGATAAGTCATAAGGAGACATCTCTACTCTGACCTTATCCCCGGGTAATATTTTAATGTAATGCATTCTCATCTTGCCAGAGATATGAGCAGTAATCTCATGCCCGTTTTCTAGCTCAACACGAAACATTGCATTAGACAATGCTTCAACTATAACTCCATCTTGTTCTATTGCGGATTGCTTTGCCATATTAAATTGCTTTATCTCCTAATACTTGTTCGACATATTCAAATGAGGACAAATATCTGCCTTCCCAACTCCTATTGCAACTGTATGCTCAAAGTGAGCGGCACATTTCCTATCGCGTGTACGCACTGTCCATCCATCTCTTTCCATTACTATCTGGCGGGAACCCAATGTTATCATCGGTTCGATGGCAATGCACATACCCTTTTTCAACTGAGTGCCGTATCCTCTTTTTCCATAATTGGGTACCTGCGGATCTTCATGCATATCTTTTCCAATACCATGACCTACGAATTCTCTTACCACACCATAGGAATTAGCCTCGCAATGTTGCTGGACAGCAAAACCTATATCACCCAAACGCTTTCCATGAATGGCATTCTCTATACCTAAATATAAAGCTTCTTTTGTTGTCTTCAAAAGTTTCAAGACCTCAGGATCAACTTCTCCTACACAGAAGGTATAAGCTGAATCCCCACAAAACCCATTCATATAAGTACCACAATCAACAGAAACAATATCACCTTCTTTCAAAGGGATATCATTGGGAATACCGTGTACAACCTGATCATTTACCGAAGTACACAAGGTACTGGGAAACGGATCACCATACTGATTGGGAAAACCTTTAAAAGTAGGAACAGCTCCATTATCTCTAATAAACTCTTCAGCCACCTTGTCAAGTTCCTTAGTTGTCACACCGGGTTTTATCAATTTAGCAACTTCAGCCAGAGTCCTACCTACAAGTAGGTTACTCTGACGAAGCAGCTCTATCTCATCATCTGTCTTAAGAAATATCATCTCAGACTAATTAATATGCAGCAACATTACCAGCACGCCCCTTGATTCTTCCGGAATTTAACAATCCGTCGTAATGGCGCATCAGCAAATGACTTTCTACCTGTTGGAGTGTATCCAATACAACACCTACAAGAATCAATAAGGATGTACCACCGAAGAACTGGGCGAACTCAGCTTTTACTCCAAAAATACCGGCAAATGCAGGCATGATGGTACAAGAGCAAGAATATAGAACCCGGCAGAGTAATACGAGACATGATCGCATCTATATACTCAGCTGTATTCTTACCTGGTTTTATTCCCGGAATAAAACCATTATTTCTCTTCATATCTTCTGCCATCTGGTTAGGATTAATTGTTATTGCAGTATAGAAGTATGTAAACACAATAATCAATATTGCAAAAACAAAATTATACCAGAAGCTAGTATGATCTACAAATGCACGTACAATACCACTTGCTGTTGCAGCATTTGAGAAACCTACCAATGTAATAGGGATAAACATGATTGCCTGGGCAAAGATGATAGGCATTACATTCGCAGCATTCACCTTTAAAGGAATATATTGTCTTGCACCACCATATTGTTTGTTTCCTACAATACGTTTCGCATACTGTACGGGAACTTTGCGGACGCCTTGAACCAGCAAATTGCTGCTGCAATAACGAACAACAAAAATACTATTTCCAACAAAAACATGATGATACCACCTGCACCCGGAGAAGCCAGACGAGAAACAAACTCTTGGAATAAAGATTGTGGCAGACGGGCAATAATACCAATCAAAATGATGAATGATATACCATTACCTATCCCCTTATCTGTTATTCTTTCTCCAAGCCACAGAATAAACATACTTCCAGCTGCCAAAATGATGGTAGAAGTAATTATAAAGAATGTCCAATCTAATGAAGCATTAAGTGATGGTCCGGCTTGCATCTTAAGGTTAAGCAAGTATGAGGGAGCTTGGAAAACCAAAATTGCAATTGTCAATATACGAGTATACTGATTGATTTTTCTCTACCACTTTCACCTTCACGCTGGATTTTCTGAAAGTAGGGAACAGCAATCGCCAAAAGCTGAATTACAATTGATGCCGAGATATATGGCATGATTCCCAATGCAAAAATAGATGCATTGGAAAACGCTCCTCCAGAGAACATGTTTAACAAGGCTAACAAACCTTCACTCGTTTGTTTATGCAACTGAGTTAACATAGCAGGGTTAATACCTGGCAGAACCACGTAAGAACCAAACCTGTAAATTGCAACAAATAATATAGTAATGAGGATCCTTTGTCTCAGATCCTCAATTTTCCATATATTCTTTAATGTTTCAATAGATTTTCTCATTGAATCAGAGTTTTACTGCATTACCACCAACAGCTTCGATTGCAGCTACCGCACTCTTTGAAAAAGCATTAGCTTCCACATCAAGCTTAGTAGTCAAACTACCGTTACCTAGTACTTTTACCAATTGATTAGAAGAAATGAAACCAGCTTCAATAAAGTCATTCATACCTACCTTAGTCAGATTCTTAGCTTCAGCCAATTTCTGAATAGTTTCAAGGTTAATAGCTTTATATTCTACACGGTTAATATTCTTAAAACCAAACTTCGGAACACGACGTTGAAGAGGCATCTGTCCACCTTCAAAACCAATCTTCTTTGAATAACCTGATCTTGATTTAGCACCTTTATGACCTCTTGTAGAAGTACCACCCAAACCAGATCCCGGGCCACGGCCAATTCTTTTTCTAGTCTTTGTAGATCCTTCTGCAGGTTTTAAATTACTTAAATTCATATCGTAATTAGTTTTTTATTAACAATGAATTACTTAACGATGGCAACCAGGTGTTTTACCTTTTCAACCATTCCCAGAATAGAAGGAGTTGCTTCGTGCTCAACCACACGATTCATCTTGCGAAGTCCCAGCGCATCGAGTACTCTCTTTTGATCAGCAGGAGCACCAATTCTACTTTTTACTTGTTTAATCTTAATAGTTGACATAATTCCTCCTTATCCTCTAAATACTTTTTCCATACTTACGCCTCTGTTCTGAGCAACCATACGGGCATCTCTCATCTCGCCCAAAGCTAAAATAGTAGCTTTTACCAAGTTGTGCGGATTAGAAGAACCTTTTGACTTAGCCAAAACGTCTGTAACACCCACACTTTCCAAAACAGCACGCATCGCACCACCTGCTACCACACCAGTACCGGTAGAAGCCGGCTTGATGAATACTTCAGCACCACCAAATTTAGCCGACTGTTCATGAGGAACTGTACCTTTCAATACAGGAACACGAGTCAAGTTCTTTTTAGCTGCTTCAACACCTTTAGCAATAGCAGCTGTTACTTCACCTGCTTTACCAAGGCCCCAACCAATAATACCGTCTTCGTTTCCAACAACGACAATTGCAGAGAAGCTGAATGTTCTACCACCCTTTGTTACCTTTGTAACACGGTTGATAGCAACCAATCTGTCTTTTAACTCTATATCGTTAGTTATCTTAACTCTATTATTAACTGCCATAATTGATTAAAATTTAAGTCCACCGTTACGAGCAGCGTCAGCTACTTCTTTTATTCTCCCATGATACAAGTAACCATTACGGTCGAATACGACAGTCGTAATACCAGCTTCCTGAGCCTTCTTGGCAATCAGTTCACCAACTTTAGCAGCCTGTTCTTTCTTAGGCATAGCTCCATTCCCAAAGATGAAGCTGCAGCCAAAGTTCTACCAGACAAGTCATCGATAACTTGAACGTAAATCTGCTTGTTACTTCTAAACACACTCATACGCGGACGTTCAGTAGTACCTGAAATCTTATTGCGTACTCTATATTTGATCTTGATTCGTCTTTCTAATTTTGTTGTCATGATAATACAATTTTATGTAAATTATTTAGCACCGGCTGATTACCAGACTTTCTACGAATTTCTTCGCCAACAAACTTAATACCTTTACCTTTATAAGGTTCCGGCTTACGGAAAGAACGTATTTTTGAACAAACCTGACCCAGCAGTTGTTTGTCACAAGATTCCAATATAATAAGAGGGTTCTTATTTCTTTCTGACTTAGTTTCTACCTTGATTTCAGGAGGTAACTGCATAAAGATATTATGAGTATAACCCAAAGCGAAATCAATAATATTACCATTGTTTGAAGCACGGTAACCTACACCGACAAGTTCCAGTTCTTTCTTATAACCTTCAGAAACACCAATAACCATGTTGTTAACCAAAGAACGATACAAGCCATGAAAAGCATGTCTTTGTTTTACGTTATCCAACATCGCGTTTTCGTTTTCTGTCAACATCACATGTCCATCTTCAATTGCAACATTGATAGAAGGATCAACAAATTGGCTAAGTTCGCCTTTAGGACCTTTTACAGTAACTACATTATCCTTCAGAGTAACTGTTACTCCAGTGGGAATACTAATGGGTAATTTTCCTATTCTTGACATTGCTTATCCTCCTATTAATATACGTAACAAAGAACTTCACCACCGATTTTCAGTTCAGCAGCTTCTTTGTTAGTCATTACACCTTTGGAAGTAGATATTATAGCAATACCTAAACCATTAATAACTCTCGGCATGTCTTTGTAACCCGTATACTTACGTAAACCCGGAGTAGAAACTCTAATAAGCTTCTTAATAGCATTTACTTTGTTTACTGAGTCGTACTTCAAAGCCACTTTGATAGTTCCTTGAGGACCATCTTCTACAAACTTGTAGTTCAGAATGTAGCCTTTGTCGAAAAGGATCTTAGTGATTTCCTTTTTCAAATTTGAGGCAGGCACTTCTACTACTCTGTGCTTTGCACTAATTGCATTTCTCAATCTGGTGAGATAATCTGCGATTGGATCTGTCATATAATAATAAATTAAATTAATCAGGACTACCCTGACAATATTTAAAAATAAAAAGAATTACCAGCTTGCTTTCTTTACGCCCGGAATCAAACCATTAGAAGCCATTTCGCGGAACTGAATTCTTGAAATTCCGAACTGACGAATATAGCCTTTAGGACGACCGGTCAATTTACAACGGTTGTGCAAACGAATAGGATTAGCATTCTTAGGAATAGCCTGTAATTTCTGAGCAGCTTCAAAAGCTTCAGCAGGATCACCTGAGTTGACAATCTTTTTCAACGCAGCACGTTTTTCAGCATATTTGCTACAAGTTTGGCTCTTTTTACTTCACGAGCCTTCATTGATTCTTTTGCCATAATATATTAATCTTTTTTTGAGTTTTTAAACGGTAAACCAAATTCCTTCAACAAAGCATAACCTTCTTCATCTGTCGGAGCAGAAGTTACAAAGGTAATATTCATTCCGAGAATTTTAGTAATACTATCGATATTTATTTCAGGGAAAATGATTTGTTCCTGAATACCCAATGTATAATTACCTCTTCCATCGAACTTGCTTTCGATACCTTTGAAGTCACGAATACGTGGCAAAGCAACACGAACAAGTTTTTCAAGGAACTCATACATTCTTTCACGACGCAAAGTCACCATTACGCCAATCGGCATTTTCTTACGCAACTTAAAGTTAGCGATATCTTTACGTGAAACTGTTGCAACAGCTTTCTGACCAGTAATTGCTGTTAACTCATTAATAGCAACTTCAATAATCTTCTTATCAGCAACAGCCATACCCAATCCTTGATTGATAACAATCTTCTTAAGTACGGGGATCTGCATTGTTGAAGAATATTGGAACTGATTCTTCAATGCAGGCGCAATGCGCTCTGCATATTCTTTCTTAAGGCTAGCAGTATTACTCATTATTTAATCTCCTCTCCTGATTTTTTAGCATAACGAACAAATGTTCTACCATCAGAACTTTCTCTTCTTCCCACACGTGTTGGCTTGCCTGTTTTAGGATCAACCAAATTCAAGTTTGAGATATGTATAGCAGCTTCCTGCTTTACGATACCACCCTGAGGGTTCTTTGCATTAGGTTTGGTACTTTTCGATACCATATTGATACCTTCTACAAGTGCACGTCCTTCTTTAACAAGAACTTTCAGCACACGGCCAGTTTTACCTTTATCTTCACCAGAGTTTACGTAAACTGTATCGCCTTTTTTTATATGTAATTTACTCATTACTTAAATCTTTTACAAAATTAAAAGTTACTTCAGGTGCAAGTGATACCACTTTCATGTTTGCAGCACGCAACTCTCTTGCAACAGGGCCAAAAATACGACTTCCTCTAATTTCACCTGCATTATTCAACAATACGCAAGCATTATCATCAAAACGAATATAAGAACCATCAGCACGACGGATTTCTTTCTTAGTACGTACAATTAAAGCCTTTGATACTGCACCTTTTTTAACATCACTAGAGGGGATTACACTCTTGATAGAAACTACAATGACATCCCCTACAGAAGCGTAACGTCTCTTCGTACCGCCTAATACGCGGATACAAAGAGCTTCTTTAGCGCCACTGTTGTCACACACTGTAAGTCTGGATTCTACTTGTATCATAATTACTTAGCTCTTTCAATTATTTCAACCAATCTCCATCTCTTAGTTTTGCTCAAAGGACGAGTTTCCATGATGTGTACTGTATCACCTACATTACATTCATTCTTTTCATCATGAGCATGGTATTTTTTCGTTTTAGAAACGAACTTACCATAAATAGGGTGTTTTTCTTTAAACTTAGCAGCAACAGTAATGGTCTTATCCATCTTATTGCTTACTACAACACCTGTTCTTTCTTTTCTTAAATTTCTAGCTTCCATGAGGACCATTATTATTTGTTAAGTTCTCTCTGATGCAATTCTGCCTTCATACGCGCAATCGTTCTGCGTAACTTTTTAATCTGTGCAGGATTATCCAGCGGAGAGATAGAATGATTTAAAACCATCTGATTGTAATTGGCTACTTCAGCTTCAATTCTTTCTGCCAATTCATTGGTAGCTATTTCTCTAATTTCTGCAATCTTCATAATAAATTAAGCATTTTGATTTTGAGCATCGTAATCACGTCTAACTATAAACTTAGTAGTAACAGGAAGCTTCTGTGCTGCAAGACGCAAAGCTTCTTTAGCTACCTCATAAGGAACACCTTCTGCCTCGATGATAATACGACCCGGAGTAACCGGAGCAACGAAACCTTCAGGAGCACCTTTACCTTTACCCATACGCACATCAGCAGGCTTGCGAGTAATAGGTTTGTCCGGGAAAATACGGATCCAAATCTGTCCTTGACGTTGCATATATCTTGTTACCGCAATACGTGCAGCTTCAATTTGTCTACCTGTAATCCATTTAGTCTCCAAAGATTTAATACCAAATGAGCCGAAAGCCAATTGGTTTCCTCTTTGAGCATTTCCTTTCTGACTGCCCTTCTGCTGTCTTCTGAATTTTGTCTTTTTCGGTTGTAACATAATTCCTAAAATTCAAATCCGTTAGCGATTGTTTTTCTTTCTTTTGAAGTTCTTACCACCGTTATTGTTGCCATTACCACCACGACCACTCTCTTTAGTCTGAGTAAAGTTGGGCGCTAATTCTCTCTTACCATACACTTCACCACGGCAAATCCATACTTTAATACCCAGCAAACCAACTTTAGTCAAAGCTTCTGCATGACAGTAGTCAATATCTGCACGGAAAGTATGCAACGGAGTTCTTCCTTCTTTATACATTTCAGAACGGGCCATTTCTGCTCCATTCAAACGTCCTGAAATCAACACTTTGATACCTTCAGCGCCCATACGCATTGTGTTAGCGATAGCCATCTTGATGGCACGGCGATAGGCAATCTTACCTTCTACCTGACGAGCGATATTATTAGCAACAATAACAGCATCCAACTCAGGTCTCTTCACTTCAAAGATATTGATCTGAATATCTTTGTCCGTGATCTTCTTCAACTCTTCTTTCAGCTTGTCAACTTCCTGACCGCCTTTACCAATGATAATACCCGGACGTGCTGTACAAACCGTAATTGTCACCAATTTCAGTGTACGTTCAATAACAATTCTTGAAACGCTGGCTTTTGCAAGTCTGGCATTCAAATATTTACGGATTTTGCTGTCTTCCAACAAAGCATCACCATAATCATTGCCACCGTACCAATTAGAATCCCATCCTCTGATAATTCCTAAACGGTTGCTTATCGGATTAACTTTCTGTCCCATCTAGTCTTAATTTTGATTATCATTAGTACTCTTAGAATCAACGAACAAAGTCACGTGATTTGAACGTTTACGAATTCTGTAACCTCTTCCCTGCGGAGCCGGACGCATTCTTTTCAGCGTTGCACCACCATCAACATAAATCTTTGTTACAAACAATTCGCCACTTTCTGCCTTACGTTCGTTTTTCTGTTCCCAGTTAGCAATAGCAGAGCGCAACAGTTTTTCCACTCTTGCAGAAGCTTCTTTAGAAGAAAACTTCAAGACACCCAGTGCACGGTTCACTTCCATACCACGGATCATGTCAGCCACGAGACGCATTTTTCGCGGAGAAGTAGGAACATTTTGCAACTTTGCAAATACATGGTCTTAAGGGCTTCTTTTCTTTTTTCAGCCGATATTTTTTTTCTTGCTCCCATTATTTATTACTTTATTATTTCTTCAGATTATCCTGCTTATTTTTTCTTATTACCTGCATGGCCGCGGAATGTACGTGTCGGTGCAAATTCACCTAATTTGTGTCCTACCATGTTTTCTGTAACGTAAACAGGAATAAATTTATTTCCGTTATGAACTGCAACTGTGTGCCCTACAAAATCAGGCGAGATCATCGAAGCTCTAGCCCAATCTTAACGACAACCTTCTTGCCGCTTTCATTCATAGCAAGCACTTTCTTTTCAAGTTTAACGTTAATATATGGACCTTTTTTTAATGAACGACTCATAATTTACTCAATTAATCAGTTATTACTTTCTTCTCTCAATAATATACTTAGAAGACTGTTTCTTCGGAGCTCTTGTCTTCAAGCCCTTAGCATACAAGCCTGTACGTGATCTTGGATGACCTCCTGAAGCGCGTCCTTCACCACCACCCATCGGGTGATCAACAGGATTCATAACAACACCACGGTTGCGAGGACGACGACCCATCCAACGAGTACGACCTGCCTTACCGGAAGATTCCAATCCATGATCAGAGTTACCAACGCTACCAATAGTAGCCTTACAAGCACTAAGTATTTGTCTTACCTCACCTGAAGGCAATTTAATCACACAATACTTGCCTTCTCTTGAAGTTAACTGAGCAAAATTACCAGCTGATCTTACCAAAGCTGCACCTTGGCCCGGACGTAATTCTATATTGTGAATTACAGTACCAACGGGGATGTTTTCAAGCGGAAGTGCGTTACCAATCTCAGGCGCTGCATTCGCTCCAGACACCAATGTGCTACCAACTTGCAATCCATTAGGAGCAATAATATATCTCTTTTCACCATCAGCATAAAACAGCAAAGCAATACGAGCCGAACGATTCGGATCGTATTCTATAGTTTTAACAACTGCGGGTACACCGTCTTTGTTTCTCTTGAAATCAATAAGTCTGTATTTTCTCTTGTGACCACCGCCCATATAGCGCATTGTCATTTTACCAACGTTGTTGCGACCACCTGTTGAGCGCTTTCCAAATACAAGAGACTTTTCTGGTACCGATGCAGTAATCTCTTCAAAAGTACCAATAATTTTATGTCTTTGCCCCGGTGTTGTGGCTTAAATTTACGTACTGCCATCTTTATTAAATATTGCTATAAAAATCAATAGTATCGCCTTCTTTCAATGTTACGATAGCTTTCTTATAAGCATTCGTACGACCATTGATGATTCCAGACTTAGTGTAACGGCTTTTACTCTTTCCCGAGTATTTTAGCGTATTTACATCTACTACTGTAACATTATACAAAGCTTCAATCTCACTCTTAATTTCCAACTTGTTAGCTTCAGGACGTACAATAAAGCCGAATCGATTTAACTTCTCGGTAATTGCAGTCATTTTCTCAGTAACCAACGGTTTAATAATAATTCCCATTATCTAAGCCTCCTTTTTAAATTAAGATAAGATATTCTCGATAGCCTTGAGCGAGTTTTCTGTAACAACAAGAGTTTCAGCATTCAATACATTGTAAGTATTTAATGCAGAAGCAATTGCTACATTAGCACGTTCGATGTTACGAGCTGACAAATATACATTTTTATTAGCTTCCGGCAAAACAAGAAGCAACTTTTTGTCAGCAATTTTAAGATTATTTACCATAGAAACGAAATCCTTAGTCTTTGGAGCCTCAAATGTGAAGTCTTCAACAATAATGATTGCGTTTTCTTGAGCTTTATAAGACAATGCCGACTTGCGAGCCAATGTCTTAACTTTTTTATTCAACTTAAACCAATAGTCACGAGGTTTAGGACCAAACACGCGAGCACCACCCACCAATACCGGAGAGTTGATATCACCACGACGAGCACCGCCACCACCTTTCTGACGACCTAATTTACGAGTAGAACCGCTGATTTCGCTTCTTTCTTTAGATTTATGAGTTCCCTGACGTTGGTTAGCCATAAACTGCTTAACGTCCAAATAGATAGCGTGGTCATTGGGTTCAATTCCGAAGATAGATTCGTTTAACGTAACCTTTCTTCCGGTGTCTTCACCTTTAATATTTAATACGTTAACTTCCATTATTTCTCAATTATTACGATTGAACCTTTGCAACCCGGTACCGAACCTTTAATCAAAAGAAGATTGTGTTCCGGAATCACTTTTAATACCTGTAAGTTATGTGTAGTAACGCGGTCACCACCCATTTGGCCACCCATACGCATTCCTTTGAATACTTTTGCAGGGTAAGAACATGCACCGATAGAACCCGGTTTACGAGCGCGGTTGTGCTGACCGTGAGTAGTCTGACCTACTCCACCAAATCCATGTCTTTTAACTACACCTTGGAAGCCTTTACCTTTAGAAGTACCAACAACGTCAACATAAGCCGCATCATTGAACAACTCCACTGTAATAGTGTCTCCCAAATTCAATTCTGTTTCAAAATCTTTGAACTCGGCCAAGTGTCTCTTCGGAGTTACACCAGCTTTTTTAAAGTGCCCCATCAAAGGTTTGGTAGTATGCTTTTCCTTTTTGTCCTGGAAACCTACCTGAACAGCTGCATAGCCGTCTTTCTCAACACTCTTAATCTGAGTAACTACACAAGGACCAGCTTCGATAACAGTGCATGGTACATTTTTACCATCAGCACTGAAAACGGATGTCATTCCGATTTTCTTTCCTAATAATCCTGGCATTTCAGTTAATTTTTAAATGCATTAAACTTTAATTTCTACTTCAACTCCACTCGGTAATTCCAACTTCATCAGAGCGTCTACTGTCTTAGCTGTTGAGCTATAGATGTCGATTAATCTCTTGTAAGAAGACAATTCAAACTGTTCACGTGACTTCTTGTTAACGAAAGTCGAACGGTTTACCGTAAAAATACGCTTGTGTGTAGGCAATGGAATAGGACCGCTAACAATAGCACCTGTTGCCTTCACTGTTCTAACGATCTTTTCAGCAGACTTGTCTACCAAGTTGTGATCGTAAGATTTCAGTTTAATTCTAATTTTTTGACTCATTAAATTTTAAATTAAAAAATGATTAAATATAAAGTGGGGCCGGATTAAGAGTCATTCGCTAACCCGTAGCCCCTGCTTTTTTTATTATACTAAGTCTACGCGACCTTTCACTTCTTCAAGTACAGCCTTAGCAATAGAGCTGGAAACTTGAGCATGATGATCATAAGTCATAGACGATGTAGCACGACCCGAAGTAATAGTACGCAAAGCTGTTACGTAACCAAACATTTCTGCCAAAGGTACTTTAGCTTTTACAATACGAGCTCCAGAACGGCTTGATTCCATACCTTCTACTTGACCACGACGCTTATTCAAGTCACCAATAACATCACCCATGTTTTCTTCAGGAGTTACAACCTCCAGTTTCATAATAGGTTCAGTCAATACAGGACCTGCTTTAGCACATGCATTTTTGTAAGCCTGGATAGCACAGATCTCGAATGACAACTGGTCAGAGTCAACCGGATGGAATGAACCATCCTTCAAAACTACTTTCAGTGAATCAAGCGGATACCCTGCCAACACACCATTCTTCATTGCGGTCTGGAAACCTTTCTGACTGATGGGATAAATTCCTTAGGAACATTACCGCCCTTCACTTCATCAATAAACTGCAAACCACCTTGTGTAAAGTCTTCGTCAACCGGACCGATTGCCACAATGATATCGGCAAACTTACCACGACCACCAGACTGCTTCTTATAAACTTCACGCAATTCAACAGTCTTAGTGATAGCTTCCTTATAGTTAACCTGAGGTTTACCCTGGTTACATTCTACTTTAAACTCACGTTTCAGACGGTCGATAATAATATCCAAATGAAGCTCACCCATACCGGAAATAATAGTCTGACCGGACTGCTCATCAGTCTTAACAGTAAATGTCGGGTCTTCTTCAGCCAGTTTAGCCAAGCCATTAGACAACTTGTCCAAATCTTTCTGAGTCTTAGGTTCAACTGCAATACCAATTACAGGATCAGGGAATTCCATTGATTCCAATACGATCGGTGCATCTTCATCACACAACGTATCACCTGTACGGATATCCTTGAAACCAACACCGGCACCAATATCACCAGCTCCAATCACCTCTACAGGATTCTGTTTGTTTGAGTGCATTTGGAACAAACGTGATACACGTTCTTTTTTACCCGAACGAGTGTTATAGATATATGAACCAGCCTCTACCTTACCAGAGTAAACGCGGAAGAAAGTCAAACGTCCGACATAGGGGTCAGTTGCAATCTTAAATGCCAAAGCTGATGTTTTTTCATCCTCGCTAGGTTTACGGTCTTCCTCTGCTCCTGTAGTCGGATTAGTACCTACAATAGCAGGTGTATCCAACGGAGAAGGCAAGAACGCACAAACATAGTCAAGCAATGTCTGAACTCCCTTATTCTTGAATGAAGAGCCGCAGAACATCGGAACGATATCCATTTTCAATGTACCTGCACGCAAAGCACGCAAGATTTCTTCTTCAGTGATTGTAGAAGGATCATCAAAGAATTTCTCCATTAAAGCATCGTCAAATTCAGCCACTTTTTCGAGCATTTTCTCTCTCCATTCATTAGCTTCATCAACCAAGTTCGCCGGAATTTCTTCTACGCTATAATCTGCACCCATTGTTTCATCGTGCCACAAAATAGCTTTCATTTTGATCAAATCAACAACTCCTTTGAAGCTCTCTTCAGCACCAATAGGAATTACCACAGGGCAAGCATTTGCGCCTAATACATCCTTCATCTGGCGAACAACTTCGAAAAAGTCAGCACCAGAACGGTCCATTTTATTAACGTAACCAATACGAGGCACATTGTATTTATCAGCCTGACGCCATACGGTTTCTGACTGAGGTTCAACACCACCAACCGCACAATAAGCTGCAACAGCTCCATCCAAGACACGTAAAGAACGTTCTACTTCAGCAGTAAAGTCAACGTGTCCCGGAGTGTCAATCAAGTTTATTTTATAAGTATTTCCCGCATATTTCCAACGAGTAGTAGTAGCAGCAGATGTAATAGTAATACCACGTTCCTGCTCCTGCTCCATCCAGTCCATTGTTGCTGCACCATCATGCACCTCACCAATTTTGTGAGTCAAGCCAGTGTAGAACAAAATACGTTCTGAAGTCGTTGTCTTACCAGCATCAATGTGAGCCATGATACCGATATTGCGGGTCAAATGCAAATCATGTTTAGCCATCTTCGTCCTTTACTTATTAATTATTACTTGATTAGAATCTAAAGTGAGCGAATGCACGGTTAGCTTCAGCCATACGGTGCATATCTTCTTTACGCTTATAAGCACCACCCTGTTCGTTGAAAGCGTCAATAATCTCAGCTGCCAGTTTATCTGCCATTGATTTACCACCGCGTTTACGAGCGAAAAGAATCAAGTTTTTCATTGAGATTGACTCTTTACGATCAGGACGAATTTCAGTAGGAACCTGGAAAGTAGCGCCACCTACACGACGAGACTTTACTTCAATCTGCGGAGTTACATTATCCAAAGCTTTCTTCCAGATTTCCAAAGCTGATTTTTCTTCATTAGGAAGTTTTGTTTTCACTGTTTCCAGTGCTGCATAGAAGATCTCATAAGATGTATTCTTTTTTCCATCATACATCAAGTGATTTACGAATTTAGAAACCTTCTGATCATTAAATACCGGATCCGGAAGGATCACACGTTTTTTTGGTTTTGCTTTTCTCATTTTTTCTCAAAATAATGTTTTTGTTTGGGGCTGCACTTTTTCCGTTTACTTCAACGCTTCCTCTGAAGCATTTACTCAACCTTTATAGCTTATTCCAACAAACCAAAACTTAAATTAATATTCTTTGTTTCAGGAATTCAGTTACAATTTACTTCTTTCCTTTTCCTTTTGCAGGAGCTGCAGCTTGTCCTGCTTTAGGACGCTTCGCACCATATTTAGAACGTCTTTGTGTACGACCAGCTACGCCTGCTGTATCCAAAGTACCACGAACGATGTGATAACGTACACCCGGAAGGTCTTTCACACGACCACCACGAACCAACACGATTGAGTGTTCCTGCAAGTTATGACCTTCTCCCGGAATATAAGAGTTTACTTCCTTAGAGTTAGTCAGACGCACACGAGCAACTTTACGCATTGCTGAATTCGGCTTTTCGGAGTAGTAGTATACACACGAACACAAACGCCACGTCTTTGAGGACATGAATCCAGTGCCGGAGATTTACTCTTCTCAACCAAAACCTCTCTTCCTTTTCTTACTAATTGTTGAATAGTAGGCATTTTGTTTGATTTTTAATTATTATATATTGTTTATTAATTTGCTGTACTAAGTCCAAAACTATACATTTTGGGCTGCAAAGTTACGAATAACATTTTAATAAACAATACTTTCTACTAATAAAAATAGTCTGTTTCTCAAAAAAAGTTTTTGAAAAACAGACTACTATGTTATTTTTGCTACAAAAGCCCTTATGCTTCCCCTTTAAATCCGCTTATAGGAGGAATGAATGTTTTTCCATCCGGTCCATTATTTCCCCCATTCATTTCTTCCGGCATTCGAATAGGTCCAAAATTACGTTCGTATTTTGCAACATTCTCCTGTAATGCATACATCAAACGTTTTGCATGTTCAGGAGTCAGTACAATACGTGACTGCACTCCAGCTTTAGGTAATCCCGGCATTACACGCACAAAATCAACAATAAATTCCGAACTGGAATGGGTAATAATGGCAAGATTTGCATACGTTCCTTGAGCTACTTCTTCTTTCAACTCTATCTGCAACTGATTGTTATTTTTTTCGTTTTCCATGATTTTATACTTTAGCATTAAAAAAATATTCTGAATTTCAAGGTCCCCAACTTCTATTCTTTGGTTGGAGTACAAATATAGACATTTATTTGTAATAATACAACATACTGATTATTCTATATAATTTTCCTATAGCATTTACTATAAACCTAAAGAGGCTGATTTCTTAAACAGAAATCAGCCTCTTTTACAGTGTATGTATTAAAAATTACTCTACCTCACTATAATCGAGTACATTCTTACGATTAGCAAGAATGCGATCATATTCTTCCTTCGAACCAACAATAATCTTTTCGAATTCACGCTGACCGGTACCGGCAGGAATCAAGTGACCACAAATCACATTCTCCTTCATACCCTCCAATCTATCAACCTTACCATTGATGGCAGCCTCATTCAAACTTTCGTTGTTTCCTGGAATGATGCAGCAGACATGAAACTTGAAGTTCCCAAAGCGGCACGGGTAATACCTTGCAGAATCTGAGTAGATGTAGCAGGAATAGCATCACGTACCTCAACAGGCTTCAAATCACGACGTTTCAACATACTGTTCTCATCACGCAACTTACGGGCAGTAACAATCTGACCCGGCTGTAAATTCTGAGAATCACCAGAGTCAACAACTACTTTCTTGCCCCAAATACGATCGTTTTCTTCCATGAACTCTTGCTTATCCACTACCTGCTGTTCCAAGAAGCGAGTATCGCCCGGCTCATCGATTTCTACCTTACGCATCATTTGACGAACAATAATCTCAAAGTGTTTGTCGTTAATCTTCACACCCTGCAAACGGTAAACGTCTTGCACTTCATTTACGATATATTCCTGTACAGCCGTGGGACCTTTAATGGCCAAAATGTCAGCAGGAGTAATCGCACCGTCAGATAACGGAGTTCCGGCACGAACGTAGTCATTCTCCTGAACCAATATTTGTTTAGACAGATTCACCAAATACTTTTTCACTTCACCTGTCTTAGATGTGACAATAATTTCACGGTTACCACGCTTAATCTTACCCATAGTAATTTCACCGTCTATTTCAGAAACGACAGCAGGATTAGATGGGTTACGAGCCTCAAACAGTTCTGTAACACGAGGAAGACCACCAGTGATATCACCAGCCTTGCCTACAGCACGAGGAATCTTCACAATAATGTCACCAGCTTTCACTGCCTGACCGTTTTCAACCACAACATGCCCCCCCACGGGTAAGTTATAAGTACGGATCAAATTACCATCCTCGGTTACAATATGGGCAGAAGGTACTTTTGTCTTATCCTTAGACTCGATAATGATAATTTCACGCAAACCGGTAGCTTCATCAGACTCTACCTTATAAGTTACGTTTTCAACCACACTCTCGAATTCAATCTTACCAGTAGCCTCTGTAATAATAACAGCGTTGAACGGATCCCACTTAGCAATCAGTTTTCCCTTCTCAACAATATCACCGTCCGCAGCATATAATTTTGAACCATAAGGCACATTATGAGTTGACAGGATAATCCCTGTATTCACATCGATAAAGCGGACTTCAGCCAAACGACCGACTACCACTTTCACAGCCTCACCCATTTCATCAACCGTATCTACCGTACGCAATTCTTCGAATTCCAAACGTGCATTATTCTTGGCCACAATGCTTGCATTAGCAGCATATTACCTGCGATACCACCGGCATGGAATGTACGCAATGTCAACTGTGTACCCGGCTCACCAATAGATTGGGCAGCGATTACGCCGACTGCTTCACCTTTCTGAACCATACGACTGGATGCCAAGTTACGTCCATAACACTTAGCACATACCCCTTTCTTAGATTCACAAGTTAATACCGAACGGATTTCAACGCTTTCAATCGGAGAATCCTCGATTTCCTGCGCAATATCCTCTGTAATCTCCTCTCCACCGGCTACAATCAGTTTACCAGTAGTAGGATGGACGATATCATGTACAGAAACACGTCCTAGAATACGTTCGTACAAAGTAGCAATAACTTCATCGTTATTCTTCAAAGCCGTACAAACCAAACCACGAAGTGTTCCACAGTCTTCTTCATTGATAATCACATCATGCGACACGTCTACCAGACGGCGGGTCAAGTATCCCGCATCAGCAGTCTTCAACGCTGTATCCGCCAAACCTTTACGAGCACCGTGGGTAGAAATAAAATACTCTAACACAGACAAACCTTCTTTAAAGTTTGAAAGAATAGGGTTTTCAATAATCTGTGCGCCTTCAGCACCGGCTTTCTGCGGTTTTGCCATCAAACCACGCATACCAGACAACTGACGAATCTGCTCTTTAGAACCACGGGCCCGGAATCAAGCATCATAAATACTGAATTGAAGCCTTGGTCATCATTCTTAATCGTCTTGTAAAGTATATCAGACAGGTCACTGTTCACGTGAGTCCATGTATCGATAACCTGGTTATAACGTTCATTGTCAGTAATGAAACCCATATTATAGTTCATCATAATCTGTTCCACTTCCTCATTACCACGTTTTACCAGTTCTTCTTTTTCTTTCGGGATAATAATATCACCCAAGTTGAATGACAGACCACCCTTGAACGCCATATAGTAACCTAAGTTCTTAATACCATCCAAGAATTCACAAGCACGTGCAACACCGACAGCTTTGATAACATCACTAATGATATCTCGCAAAGACTTTTTGGAAATAATGGTATTCAAGTACCCCACTTCCGCTGGAACGATTTCATTTACAATCACACGCCCTACGGAGGTTTCTTTCATCATCACATCTACGATTTTGCCATCTTTGTCCAAGTCCTTCACCACTACGTTGACGATAGCATGAATATCCACTTTACCTTCATTATAAGCAATCAAAGCCTCTTCCGGACCGTAGAAAGTCAAGCCTTCACCTTTAGCCCCTTTTCTCAGCTTGGTAATATAATACAAACCAAGTACATATCCTGTGCAGGCACAGTAATAGGAGCACCATTAGCAGGATTCAGAATGTTATGAGCTTGAAGCATCAACATCTGTGCTTCCAGAATCGCATCATTACTCAAAGGCAAGTGAACCGCCATCTGGTCACCATCGAAGTCGGCATTGAACGCTGTACAAGCCAACGGGTGCAATTGAATAGCTTTACCTTCAATCATATGCGGTTGGAAAGCCTGAATACCCAAACGGTGCAGAGTCGGCGCACGGTTCAGCAATACAGGATGACCTTTCATGACATGTTCCAAGATATCCCAGATCACAGGCTCCTTGCGGTCTACAATCTTCTTTGCAGATTTTACAGTCTTCACAATACCACGTTCAATCAACTTACGGATGATAAACGGCTTGTAAAGCTCTGCAGCCATCAGTTTAGGGATACCACATTCACCCATCTTCAATTCAGGACCAACAACAATAACCGAACGAGCAGAGTAGTCAACACGCTTACCCAGCAAATTCTGACGGAAACGTCCTTGCTTACCCTTCAAGCTATCGGACAGTGATTTCAATGGACGATTAGCGTCAGTCTTCACTGCACTTGATTTACGTGAGTTATCGAACAAGGAATCGACAGCCTCCTGCAACATACGTTTTTCGTTACGCAAAATCACTTCGGGAGCCTTGATTTCAATCAGTCGCTTCAAACGGTTGTTACGGATAATCACACGACGATACAAGTCATTCAAGTCAGAGGTAGCGAAACGGCCACCATCCAACGGAACCAATGGACGCAGTTCAGGAGGAATAACCGGCACAATACGTACAATCATCCATTCAGGTTTATTACGTCCGCGAGATGCACGGAACGATTCAACTACCTGCAGACGCTTCAAAGCCTCGTTCTTGCGTTGCTGCGAAGAATCATTACTTGCTTTATGACGTAATTCATAAGATAAAGCATCCAAATCCAAAGTTGAGAGCAGATCATAAATGGCTTCTGCTCCCATCTTAGCTATAAACTTATTCGGATCTGTATCTTCCAAATATTGGTTTTCTTTAGGAAGTGTATCCAAGATATCCAAATACTCTTCTTCAGAAAGCAAATCATATTTATTAATGCCATCTTCAGCCTTCACACCCGGCTGGATAACCACATAACGTTCATAATATACAATAGCGTCTAGTTTCTTTGTAGGCAGCCCCAACAAATAACCGATCTTGTTCGGCAATGAACGAAAATACCAGATATGCGCTACAGGCACAACTAACTGAATATGTCCCATACGTTCACGACGGACCTTCTTTTCAGTCACTTCAACGCCACATCGGTCACAAACAATACCTTTATAACGGATACGTTTGTACTTACCGCAATGACATTCGTAATCTTTCACCGGACCGAAAATACGCTCGCAGAACAAACCATCACGTTCCGGTTTGTAGGTACGGTAGTTGATCGTTTCAGGCTTCAACACCTCACCGCTCGAATTCTCAAGGATTTCTTCGGGTGAAGCCAAGCCAATTGAGATTTTCGAGAAATTACTCTTTATCTTAGTTTCTTTTCTAAAAGCCATACTTCCTTATTTATAATGTAAAGAGTTATATTTTTTATTATTCAAGGTTGATACTCAAGCCAAGACCTCTCAGTTCGTGTAACAATACATTCAGAGATTCGGGGATACCCGGAGTTGGCATAGGTTCACCTTTCACAATAGCTTCGTAAGCCTTTGAGCGTCCTACAACGTCATCAGACTTAATGGTCAGGATTTCCTGTAAGATATGTGCTGCGCCGAATGCTTCAAGCGCCCAAACTTCCATTTCTCCGAAACGCTGACCACCGAACTGTGCCTTACCACCAAGCGGCTGCTGAGTAATAAGGGAGTACGGACCGATAGAACGGGCATGCATCTTATCTTCAACCATATGCCCTAGTTTCAACATATAAGTTACACCCACTGTTGCAGGTTGGTCAAAGCGTTCGCCTGTACCACCATCACAAAGATAAGTCTTACAATAACGAGGCAATCCAGCTTTATCTGTCCATTCATTTAAATCATCCATAGAAGCACCGTCAAAAATAGGAGTAGCAAATTTCACACCCAACTCTTTTCCGGCACGACCTAATACGGCTTCGAAAATCTGACCAATATTCATACGAGAAGGCACACCCAACGGATTCAATACGATATCTACTGGAGTACCATCTGCTAAGAACGGCATATCTTCCTGACGAACCACACGAGAAACAATACCCTTGTTACCGTGACGTCCCGCCATCTTATCACCTACACCAATCTTACGCTTCTTGGCAATATAAACCTTAGCCATCTGAATAATGCCCGCAGGAAGTTCATCACCGATAGTGATAGCAAACTTCTTACGCTTTAATTCAGCATCCAATTCTTTATATTTCTTCAAATAATTCATCACCAAGTCACGAATCATGTCATTCTTATGAGCATCAGCTGTCCACTTGCTCAACTGGATAATAGTATAATCCAATGATTCCAAATCGCGTTTGGTGAACTTCGCCCCCTTGGCAATAACTTCCGTTCCCAAATAATCTTTCACTCCTTGGGAAACCTTACCATTAGTCAAAACCAATAGTTTCTCAATCAAGATATCTTTCAGTTTTGCTGCCTTTTCTTCGAATTCATCATTCAGTTTAGGCAGAATAGCCTTATCGGCATTCTTCTCACTTCTGCTCTTGATAACACGTGAGAACAACTTCTTGTCAATAACGACACCACGTAATGACGGAGAAGCTTTCAATGAAGCATCCTTCACATCACCTGCCTTATCACCGAAAATAGCACGAAGCAATTTTTCTTCCGGAGAAGGATCTGATTCACCTTTCGGAGTAATCTTACCAATCAGGATATCACCCGGTTCGATACGTGCACCTACACGTACAATACCGTTTTCATCCAAATCTTTAGTAGCTTCTTCACTCACGTTAGGAATATCAGAAGTTAATTCTTCCATACCGCGTTTCGTTTCGCGGACCTCCAAAATATATTCATCAACGTGTACAGAAGTCAGCAAGTCCTCACGTACAACGCGTTCATTCAATACAATAGCATCCTCGTAGTTATAACCTTTCCAAGCATATAAGCCACCAACAGGTTTTTACCCAATGCAAGCTCACCACCCTGAGTTGAATATCCTTCAGTCAGGATATCACCCTTCTTCACACGCTGTCCTTTATCACAAGTAGGACGGAGGTCAATGGTCATGCTCTGATTAGTCTTACGGAATTTAGGAATTCTGTATTCCTTCAAAGCAGGTTCAAAGCTTACAAATTCCTCATCTTCATTTCTGTCATACAAGATACGAATAGTTGTTGCATCGACATATTCTACAACACCATCACCCTCTGCTGCAATCTGAGTACGAGAGTCTTCAACCAACTGTTTTTCAATACCTGTACCTACAATAGGAGCCTCTGTACGCAACAAAGGAACTGCCTGGCGCATCATGTTTGATCCCATCAATGCACGGTTAGCATCGTCATGTTCCAAGAACGGAATCAAAGAAGCAGCGATAGAAGCAATCTGCTGTGGAGAAACATCCATCAACTCTACCTGGTCAGGAGTAACAACAGGATAATCAGCATCACGACGAGCTTTTACTTTCTCACGAACAAATTTGCCTTCATCATCCAATGGAGCATTACCCTGAGCGATTATCTTATCCTCTTCCTCTTCGGCTGTCAGATATTCAATACCTTCATCAGATATATCCACCTTACCATCAGCTACTTTACGATAAGGAGTTGAAATAAAGCCAAGTTCATTAATCTTAGCATACACACACAAAGAAGAAATCAAACCGATATTCGGACCTTCAGGAGTTTCAATCGGACACAAACGACCATAATGAGTATAGTGTACGTCACGAACCTCAAAACCAGCACGTTCACGTGACAGACCACCAGGTCCTAACGCTGACAAACGACGCTTGTGAGTGATTTCAGCCAATGGATTAGTTTGATCCATGAACTGCGACAAAGCATTTGTTCCAAAGAATGAATTGATAACAGAAGAAATAGTCTTCGCATTAATCAAATCAATCGGAGTAAACACTTCATTGTCACGCACATTCATACGCTCACGGATGGTACGAGACATACGTGCCAGACCAATCGCAAATTGATTGGACAACTGTTCTCCTACAGTACGTACACGACGGTTACTCAAGTGGTCAATATCATCAACATCCGCTTTAGAGTTAATCAGCTCAATCAGATACTTAATGATTTCAATAATATCTTGTTTTGTCAATACCTTCACATCCATGTCCGTAGTCAGTCCCAACTTTTTGTTGATTCTGTAACGTCCTACCTCGCCAAGGTCATATCTTTTTTCAGAGAAGAACAGGTTATTGATAACCTCACGAGCACTGGCATCATCAGCCGGATCTGCATTACGCAACTGACGGTAAATGTAAAGTACAGCCTCTTTTTCAGAGTTGCTCGGGTCTTTCTGAAGGGTATTAAATATAATAGAGTAGTCGGATGAATTCGCTTCTTCCTTGTGAACAAGGATATTCTGAACGCCTGAGTCTATAATTTCATCGATATGATCCTCTTCAATCACAGTTTCACGGTCGATAATAACCTCATTACGTTCAATAGAAACAACTTCACCTGTGTCTTCATCTACGAAATCTTCTGTCCATGTTTTTAAAACACGAGCAGCGAGTTTTCTTCCTACGACTTTCTTCAAGTTAGTCTTATTAACCTTAACGTCTTCAGCCAAATTGAAGATTTCGAGGATATCTTTATCATTTTCAAAACCTACAGCTCTTAACAGAGTAGTAACAGGCAATTTCTTTTTACGGTCGATATACGCATACATTACATTGTTAATATCTGTAGCGAATTCGATCCATGAACCTTTGAATGGAATAATACGGGCAGAGTACAATTTAGTACCGTTAGCATGCACGCTCTGACCAAAGAACACGCCCGGAGAACGGTGCAACTGAGAAACAACTACACGCTCAGCACCATTAATAACAAAAGTTCCTTTCGGAGTCATATACGGAATAGGACCCAGATAAACATCCTGAATAACCGTATCGAAATCTTCATGATCAGGATCAGTACAATACAACTTCAGTTTTGCTTTCAAAGGCACGCTGTATGTGAGCCCGCGCTCCAAACACTCGTCTATTGAATAGTGAGGCGGATCAATGTAATAGTCCAAGAATTCAAGGACAAAGTTATTACGAGTGTCAGCAATAGGGAAGTTTTCAGCGAATACCTTATACAGCCCGTCATTCTTACGCTTTTCGGGCGGGGTATCCAACTGTAAAAAGTCTTGGAATGACTTCAATTGCACTTCCAAGAAATCCGGATACTTCATCGGATTCTTGATGGAAGCAAAATTAACTCTTTGATTTTCAGTATTTGAAGACATTTGTTAATATTTTGTAGAACTTAATAATAATATAGACACAAAAAGTTAAGAATCCTCTACCAGAGGATTCCTAACCGTATTACCTGATACTCAGGCTAATATTATTTAAGCTCAACTTCAGCTCCAGCTTCTTCCAAAGTTTTCTTCAGTGATTCAGCTTCGTCTTTAGCCAAGCCTTCTTTTACTGTGCTAGGAGCACCGTCTACCATGTCTTTAGCTTCTTTCAAGCCAAGACCACATGCTTCTTTAACGGCTTTAACAACCTGCAATTTTGCAGCACCAGCGCTCTTCAAAACTACATCAAAAGATGTTTTTTCTTCAGCAGCAGCTGCACCAGCAGCAGGACCAGCAGCAACAGCTACAGCTGCAGCAGCAGGTTCAATACCGTATTCTTCTTTAAGGATAGTTGCAAGTTCATTAACTTCTTTTACTGTCAAGTTAACTAATTGTTCTGCAAAAGCTTTCAAATCTGCCATTTTTGTATGATTTTAATTGTTTAATTACTAAAATAAATTGATGTTTTTTTGTTTCCGAAGTTACGCTTCGGGACGTTCACCGAGAGTCTTGAGAACTCCGTGAATGGTGTTACCACCTGATTGCAGAGCAGAAATAACATTCTTGGCCGGTGATTGCAGCAAGGCAACGATTTCGGCAATAACTTCATTCTTACTCTTGATACTTACGAGAGCATCCAACTGGTCAGCACCAACATAGAAGCTTTCTTCTGCATATGCAGCTTTCAATCCGGGAATACCGTTCTTTGCTTTATCTTTCAGCAGTTTCGCAGGTGCATTCGCTGTATTGCAAAACATTACAGCAGTCGTACCTTTCATGCAACCGTAAAGCGGAGAATAATCCTCTTCCAAGCTTTCCAATGCTTTATGAAGCAATGTATTCTTAACTACCATCAATTTGATGTCAGCCTTGAAACACAAAGCTCTCAACGCGCTTGTATCAGCAGCGTTCATAGCAGTGGTATCTATCAAATAGAAGTGACCGTATTCCTTAACTGTAGCAGCAATCTGCTCAATAATCGTACTTTTATCTTCCTTTCTCATTATTACTCCGTTTTATTAGATTTCTTCTACAGATTTCGGGTCAATCTTGATACCCGCACTCATCGTGCTAGAAAGATAAATACTCTTGATATATGTACCCTTGGCTGCGGTCGGTTTCAATTTATTCAAAGTAGAGATGAATTCTTTCGCATTGTCGCGAATTTGATCAGCACTAAATGAAACTTTACCGATAGAAGTATGAACGATACCGCTCTTGTCAACTTTAAAGTCGATTTTACCTTGTTTTACTTCTTTTACAGCTTTAGCAACATCCATAGTCACAGTGCCACTCTTCGGATTCGGCATCAATCCACGAGGACCGAGTACACGACCGAGCGCACCAATCTTACCCATGATAGACGGCATAGTGATGATTACATCAATATCAGTCATCCACCTTTGATCTTTTCAATATATTCGTCAAGACCAACATAGTCAGCTCCGGCTTCTTTTGCAGCAGCTTCAGCATCCGGTGTACAAAGCACCAAAACGCGTGTAACCTTACCAGTACCGTGAGGAAGTGATACAACACCTCTCACCATCTGGTTAGCCTTACGCGGGTCAACGCCCAAACGTACGTCGATATCCAGAGAAGCGTCGAACTTAGTAAAAGTAATTTCCTTTACCAATTGAGCAGCTTCTTTGAGAGAGTATGCTTTCCCTGCTTCAATTTTTTCTGCAGCCAACTTTTGATTTTTTGTCAGTTTACTCATTCTAATTGAAGTTTATTAGTTATTAACCGGGAACTCCCCTTTTACAGCGATACCCATACTACGAGCTGTACCGGCAACCATCTTCATGGCAGCTTCTACAGTGAAACAGTTTAAGTCAACCATCTTGTCCTGAGCAATCGTACGAACCTGTTCCCAAGTAATCTCGGCAACTTTCTTACGGTTAGGCTCAGCAGAACCACTCTTTACCTTAGCTACTTCAAGTAATTGAATAGCAACGGGAGGAGTCTTGATTACAAAATCGAAAGACTTGTCTGCGTAGTAAGTGATAATCACAGGAAGAATTTTTCCTGCTTTGTCTTGGGTTCTGGCGTTGAATTGCTTGCAAAACTCCATGATGTTGATTCCCTTAGAACCCAGAGCAGGTCCAACGGGAGGTGATGGATTTGCCGCGCCTCCTTTAATCTGTAATTTGATTAGTCCAGCAACTTCTTTAGCCATTTTTTAATTGATTTATATATAAACATTAATGAAGAATATTACAGCGTAACACCTGTCCTATTCTTTTTCTACTTGCATAAAGCCCAATTCGAGCGGAGTCTTCCGTCCGAATATCTTTACCATGACCTTCAGTTTCTTCTTCTCGGTATTCACTTCTTCAATGATTCCGCTAAAGCCACTGAACGGACCGTAATTCACTTTTACAGTCTCGCCGACTACATACGGGATATTCAGTTCTTCACCGGCATCCTGCAATTCGTCAACTGTACCAAGTATACGATTCACTTCCGACTGTCTCAGAGGAACGGGTTTTTCCGATCCACCCAAGAATCCTATCACATTAGGAGTATTTCTCAGATGGTGAGCGACCTCACCAACCAGAGCAGCCTCCACCAAAACGTAACCAGGGAGATAACTTCTCTCTTTCACAATTTTCTTACCATTGCGAACCTGATATACCTTTTCGGTAGGAATCAATACCTGAGACACATAATCACCAAGGTCGCTGTTTTTGATATCAGCTTCAAGATATTCCTTTACCTTAGTTTCTTTACCGCTAATAGCACGCAAAACGTACCATTTCTTTTCAATCTCAGACATTTCTCCTTCTTTTTTAATGTGGATAAACAAATTCCATTAAATGCTGGAAACAGAAGTCCATCGCAAATACCACCAATGCAATAAGCAGGGAAGCATATAAAACAACTACTGCACTGTTAGTAAGTTCAGAATACGTAGGCCACGACACTTTATGAACAAGCTCGTCGTAAGTTTCTTTAAAATAAGCTACTATCTTCTTCATTTCAAAAATATTAGCACGGGAGGAGAGGCTCGAACTCCCGACACCCGGTTTTGGAGACCGGTGCTCTACCAACTGAGCTACTCCCGTGTGAACATAATCAGTCCCGATGGAAACCGGGAACTGATTAATTATTGTGTA